>Ga0210004_1000011_pt1 | contig 95356 bp, 84 predicted proteins | sample CryGey13umfilter_FD_185450 | JGI IMG/M metagenome (GOLD analysis project Ga0210004, IMG submission 185450) | Groundwater microbial communities from aquifer in Utah, USA - Crystal Geyser 4/8/14 3 um filter (SPAdes) (version 3) | ecosystem: Environmental > Aquatic > Deep subsurface > Groundwater...
GCAAGGCTAACCATTATCTGTATTGCTCATAACTTAAAACGAGCAGTCAACATTCAAAGGTCTTATTCATAAGGCCTAGGGGTTAGTGTGTCCAAAATCTGGAAAACACCAACAAAAATCAACTAAAAGCTCAAATATTCAGCTAAAAAGGAGCCAAATGCGAGATTAACTTCAAAAAAATGACGATTTTCAAAATCGGTCAAGTTTTGGGGTGGTCTTGCAAAGGTCTCTAAAAATATTTATCGAAAACTTAATATCTCTTCTCGATCTGAAGCGACACTGGAAGCTATTCGATTCGGTTTAATTCATCAATTTTAAGGAATAAGCTTGTGAAACGACTACCACAGCACACGTTAATTTCTGTATCTTTTTTAGCCTTCCTTTTTGTCAGTTTCTTTATTTATTTGGCACTACAAGTGCCCATATTAGGCATCACATTTCAACCACAAGACACTGGCTTTAAAGTGGTTAGCATTGATAAAGATTCTCCCAACCATGACCGTTTAAAGCGAGATCAGGTTTTGATTAAAATGTCGGGAATCCCGCTTACTAAAGAACTATTAATTGAAGAACCAGACCAACTTAATGAATGGGCAGCCTATTTAGGTTTTTTTGCAAAAATGACAACCCTTAATGATGCAGCACAACAAAATCAACTATATGGCACCACACTTGAAGGTGACAACCTAGCACTAACAGTGAGAGAAAGAAAACTTTCTGACCTACCGCTTTTATTTTGGATACAAGCCTTTGTCGGTGTCTGTGGATTTCTTATTGCATCCAGTGTCTTTGCATTCAAACAACGTGAAAATGGTGCCCTATTTTTTGCATTTGCAGGATTTGGGCTGTTAATTTTTTCTCTTGCCGCATCCATTTATAGTACACGCGAATTCATTATTGATGGACAGCTAGCGCATCAACTATCATTGCTCAACCAGATGGGGGCCATTTTCTTTACCGCTTCTCTCGTAGCTTTACTGGCCGTTTACCCACAAAAACTCCGCTATTCGAACTGGATCACAATTGCCGCTTTTTTCAGTGGCTTAGCGATTTGGCTAGGGTTTAGCCTTCAATTATTTGCCAATATATCCATCGTCTATTTACTAACCTTGGTATTATTCATTACCAGCTTTGTCTTGGCATATATTCAATGGCAACAGACTCACTCATTACCCGTTGAGAGAGCCGCTTTGAAATGGTATTTGCTTTCCATTTACTTAGGGACGGGCTTATTTGCTGCACTCATTTTAGTACCTGTTTCCTTGGAAATTGACCCTCCCGCCAGTCAAGGCTTGATGTTTATGGTCTTTCTATTTATGTTTGTTGGAATTGCGATGGGCATTACCCGTTACCGGCTTTTCGATTTAGACAGATGGTGGTTTCATGCCTGGAGTTGGTTTTTAGGCGGGTTACTCGTAATCGCCGTAGTCGTCTTACTACTCACCGTTATTGGACTTGAACAAGACACCTCACTCGCTTTCTCACTCGCATTGATCGGCTGGCTCTATTTCCCAATCCGTCAATGGATATTTGAAAAAATTCAAAAGAAAAAACGTCCTTATTATCAGCAAACTTGTCGATTAATTGAACACTTATTTTCAGCAGAAGAACCCGAGCAACTGGCTCATTATTGGCGTCAATATGTTGAAGAAGAATGGCTACCCTTATCAACAGAATTGAAAAAAGGATTATTAAAAGAACCCTATATTGGTCAAGACCCACAATGTATTTATCTACCCTATCTGGATAATCAACACCATTTAATGCTTTGTTACCCTGAAAAAGGAAGCCGGCTTTTTGCTCGAGATGATATTGCATCCATTGGTTTTTTATATGCTTTAGCACAACAAGCACTGCAAGGGTTAAAGATGCGACAACAAGCTCTAGAAGAAAAACGTCGCATCTTAGGCGATTTGCATGATGATGTCGGCTCTAAACTACTTTCTTTACTACATCGTTCAGAAGATCCAATCAACAGTGAACTCGCACGAAGTGCTTTACGGGATTTAAGAGAGGTGGTTTCTCAACCAAATGAAGGCGATTGGCTTCTGTCGGACAAACTTTCAGATTGGCGCTTAGAAATAGCAGAAAGACTTCAACCAGCAGACATTAATCTAAATTGGCAACAAAAAGGAATTCATTTACATAAAATTTCTTATCTAGCGGCTAGTCACGTATCCAGGATATTAAGAGAAGCTATTAGCAACATCATAAAACACGCTCAAGCATCGACGGTTGCCATTATAATTAACATTACCGACAACCAGTTTCAACTCAAAATTCAGGACAACGGCAAAGCGCTCCCCAAAAAAAGCTGGTCAGAAGGTCGTGGCCTTAGCAATATTCGTTTCCGAATTGAAAAACTACATGGACACAGTGAATGGTCTCAAAATAAAAACGGCGGCATTTTATTAACCATTACGATTCCCATAGAATCTCTTTAACCCCTAAATGGCTACTTAGCCCTAAAAATCAAGGGGATAGACGCCTATGAGATTAAGCCCATATCAATCCTATGTACAGGCTTCTCCTATGCGCGCAACTTTGCTGGCAAAATCGATTGCCTGGCGCTGAAATTTGCCAAATTAAAATTTAATAACGCTTCATCAAGCTGGTTAGTGACATCAACGAATTGATCCATTAAATGATCTTTTTCTCGCATGAGTTTGACGTCCACCCCTCCTGTTTACTCAGACTCTGAAAGCGTCAAAACTTGTTGAACAATTTGATGCTGCTTTAAGTGTAAGTCATTCACCAAAATATACTCGGGTTGCTTCTGAATACTCGGCTCTTGAGAAAGAATCTTTGACAACGCTTGCCCAACACGGCACTTCTGAGGATCGGTTACCACATTTAAATTAATTTCAACTTTCACTCCGTTCAGGTAAGTGTCTGACACACGACTTTATCTATCGCCTATCGCCGAATTCAAGAATATGTGGCCAAATACAGCGTCTATGAAGATATTTTATTGCTCCCGCCCTCAGGAGACGTAATGGTCAAGTATTCGACGATCAGGAACGAACATCAATAGCTCATCGATCTCAAAAACGGGCAACCACAAACTACGAAAGGCGCTGTATATGCCTGCCATAGCGGCATTACGTTTTAATCCTGTGATTCAATATTTTGCTCAAAGGCTCAAGCAAAATGGCATCCGAGGCAAGAAGATGGTGATTGCTGTGATGCGTCAACTTATTCATATTGTGTTTGCTGTATTGAAACCGTTTGATCGAGAATATGAGATTCGTGCTTGATTTTATAAATCAAACACGGTATCTGGCCATTTTTAGGAAAGATTTAATTGGCTTGCTTTTGGTTTTAAAAGCTGCTGAATGGCCAATGTCAGTAAAAGCAAACCGCCTGCCATCACCCCAATGGATGCTGCTATGGCGCTGTCCAACCAGACCGCTAGCCCGTAACCGAGCAGAACCGATAGTTGCGCATAGACCAAAGCCCACCCCATCATGGCCTTGAGTGATGTTGCGACCAAATAAGCACTGCTGGCAGGAATCACCAACAATGCCACCACCAGAATCGCCCCCACTGCATCAAACGATGCCACCGTTGTCAGCGAAACCAGCGTCATCAGCATTGCATGCCAAAATGGCACACTTAGGCCTAAGGAAAGCGCCAAAAGCGGATGAAAAGCCATCAGTTTAAATCGTTCAAAGGCAACACCAATCACCACAACATTAATCAAAAACACCGCCAACGCTAGCCAAAACGCTCTGGGGCCAAGAGACTGCTCGCCCCAAACCACTGTATCAAATGGCACAAAGGCAATTTCACCGTACAAAACACACTCTTGATCTAAATCGATTTGACCGGCATAAATGGCAATCAGCACCACGCCCAATGCAAAAAAACTGGTAAACACCACGCCGATACTGACATCACTTTGAATATGAGGGTTTTTTTGCAATAACTGAGTCAGTCCTGCTGTTAACAGCCCCATCAATACAGCCCCGACCATCATGGCCATTTCGGAACGTTCGCCCATCACTAAATAGGCCAACACGATGCCCAATAACACGGAATGGCTGATCGCATCCCCTAATAAACTTAACCGCCTTAACACCAACAGCACACCGACTAAGGCACAACTACTGGCAACCAAACTGGCTGTGGCTAAAATCCAAATATCATTCATGGAGAGGTGACCGTTGCGAGGCTTGTCGGATTCGACGAACGAGCCAACCTTGGTAAGGCGCAAAGATAAATGAGAAGATAAAAAATCCAGCCAGCACCAAAACCATCCAAGGGCCGGTTGGGGTTGCCGGCGCAATATAGGAAATATTCGCGCTGATTAAGCCGCTTAATCCACCGATGATTGCGGCTACCCATAAAATAACCGCCAGCTGTGGATGCCAAAATCGTGCGGCGGATACCGGCACCAGCAAGACTGCTGCCATCAATACCACCCCAACAATTTGTAATCCAATCACCACCACCAATACCATCAGCAACGCCAATAACACATCATAGGCTTTAACCCAAATTCCGATACTGCGAGCATATTGACGATTAAAGGTAATTAGACGCCATTTTTGAAACAACAAAGTGATCAGCAATAGCACCCCCATTGCCACCGCCGACAACACCATTAAATCCTCAGGTAACATAGCAGCGGCCTGACCAAATAAGATTTTATCCAACCCAGATTTTCCTTCGACATTTAACCCTTGAATATAGGACAAAGCCATTAACCCTAACGCAAAGAAAAACGACAAGGTAATCGCCAAGGCGGCATCTGGCTTAATTTTGGTGTTCTTTGGCAGCCAATCCATTAAAAAAAGCCCTAAAAGACTCGAACTCATAGCACCAAACAACACCACCAATGGGGACTGGGTTTCAAATAAAATAAAGGCCATCATCACGCCAGGTAAAGCAGAATGCGCCAAAGCATCTCCAATCAGTGCATTTCTCTTTAACACAGCAAAGCTGCCTACGACTGAAGCACTCATCCCTAAGAGCACGCTTCCAATCAGCACCCAAAGCGCATTAGCATCCTCAAAGCGCCAGAAGGCTTTTGTTAGCATCCAGGCGCTGGGCGAAACCCATTCAAAATCTGCCATTACCCTTCCTCTGCGTTCCAAGTTTTAGCCCTAAAGGGATTCGACCCCCATAGGTTTTTGCGATTATTTCGGGGGTTAATGTCGTCTCAACCGGGCCTGAGGCAATCAATCCATGATTGATCAAAATAACCCAATCAAAATACTCGGCCACTGTATTTAAATCATGATGAACACAGACAATTGTTTTTTGTTGTTGCTTTAAAATCTCAAACAAGCCAACAATCGCTTTTTCTGTCATCATATCCACCCCGGCAAAGGGTTCATCCATTAGATATAAATCCGCTTGTTGCACCAAAGCTCTGGCCAAAAAGACTCTTTGTTGCTGCCCCCCCGATAATTGACTGATTTGACGATTTTGATAGGGCAACATATCTAATTTCTGTAGCGCCTGCTTCGCCAAGGCACGATCCACCGACGAGGGTCTTTGCCAAAATTTTAAATGGCCATGACGTCCCATTAACACCACATCCATCACCTGTATGGGGAAATCCCAGTCAGATTCATCTCTTTGCGGCACATAAGCGACCTTTAAACGCTGATCTGTCAAAGCGCCACCAAACACCGACACCTTGCCTTGCATTAACGGCGCCAACCCCATTATGCCTTTCAAGAGAGTCGATTTTCCGGCACCATTTGGTCCTAAAATCGCCACCGAACTTCCTGCCGGAATATCAAAGCTAACGCCCTCCAGTACCGGCTGAGTATGATAACGCATCGCTAAATTTTCAACCCTTAAGGGACTGACACTCATTGACTGGGTTCTCCCTGTTTTAAAGCCTTAACGATGGTTAAAACATTATGTTGCACCATGCCTACATAGGTGCCTTCCGCAGTATTCGCCAACCCCATTGCATCCGAATAGAGTTCACCGCCTATTTTTAAATCATGGCCAGACTCAGATACACCGGCAACCAAGGCTTGCAAAAACTTCTTAGGGACACTGGATTCCACAAACACCGCCGGAATTTGACGAGCCACAATCAAGTCTTTCAGTTGCTTCAAATCATGCAACCCAAATTCCGCAACCGTGCTAATGCCTTGCAAACCTCGCACTTCCATCCCATAAGCTCGGCCAAAGTAGCCAAACGCATCATGAGCGGTAATGAGCACCCGCTGAGCAGGCGCCAAGGTATTGATTTGATCCAAAACCCATTGATGTAACGCGGTTAAGGTTTGTAAATAGCGCTTGGCATTCGCGTTATAAAAGGCTTGATGCTTAGGGTCATGCCGTATCAACTTTTCCAAAACCGTTTCAACGGCCTGTTGCCACAGACTCACATCAAACCAAATGTGTGGATCAACAACCGAACCATAATGAATCAAGTCACTTTTCGGAATACCCTCACTCACCGCATAAACGGCTTTACTGCGAGCCATTTTATGGAAGATAGACTGCATCTTTCCCTCTAGATGCAAGCCATTATAAAAAATAACCTCTGCCTGTTGTAAACGGCGCATGTCACCGTGTGTCGCTTTATAGAGGTGCGGATCCACCCCCGTTCCCATCAGGGTCGACAAGGCGATTTTATCCTGGCCAAGCTGCTGAACCACATCGCCAATCATACCAGTCGTGGCAACCACTTTCAGCGGGGCTGACCAACTCGAAGACGGCACAAACAACACCAAAACAAAGCTTAAAAACCAAGCGGTTATAGAAAGTCGTTTCATATTTCACACAATTAAAGTAAGGAAAAGTAAGGCAAAGCTAAGTAAATTATTAGTCATGACTAATATTGAGATTATTCTAACATAACCCAAATTTGACACCCAGCCACTTTTGTCACTATGCTAAAATTTTATTTATCGAAAGCCTTATTTAACCCTCTATACTGAATCATTCAAAAGGAAGCCTCCATGCGTGAAATTATAACAACCGACCAAGCCCCCCAAGCCATTGGCCCCTATTCTCAAGCGGTTAAAGTTGGCAATACCGTTTATCTTTCGGGTCAAATTGCCCTCATCCCGGAAACCATGGAACTCCGAGAAGGCGACATTTCAGCACGCATTCATCAAGTCTTTCAAAACCTCTCTGCGGTGTCTGAAGCGGCAGGAGGGTCATTACAGGATATGGTCAAATTAAATATATTCCTCACCGATCTCAATCACTTCGCTACCGTCAATGCCATTATGGCTGAATATTTTCAACAACCTTATCCGGCAAGGGCTGCGATTGGCGTCAAAGAACTGCCCAAAGCAACCGATATTGAAATGGATGGTATTTTAGCCATCTCTTCTTACTAGACCCTGTCAGACGGATTAAAAATGGCCAGGCCTGGCCATTTTTGTGCAAATATCGCACTATTAACACCCAATCAAAACCTTAACGTCACAATCAAATCCAGGCGATCCAGAGTAACTGCACGGATATCAAGCTAAACTGATATAAGGTATATTTCTTGCTTGTTCATTAATAAACTTGAACCTTAAAGTGATTTATTCATGAGCGAGCAGAGCGTTGACATTTTATGGGTACTTTTTAGTGCAGTGCTGGTTGCTTTAATGCAGCCGGGGTTTACCGCGCTTGAAGCGGGTTCTACACGAGCAAAAAACTCCATTTCAACCGCAATAAAAAACCTCAGCGACTTTCTCATTGCCTTTTTGATTTTTGTATTTTTCGGTGCAAGCCTAATGCTCGGCAATAGCATAGGGGGTTGGCTTGGCTGGCAACCGATGTTTTTTTATCACAATTCCCTAACGGGACTTACCCTGGTGTTGTTTCACGCCATGTTTGCTTCCACAGCGGTCACAATTATTTCTGGCGCCATCGCAGAAAGAACCAAATATGTGGCCTACCTAATGATTGCCCTCATTGTTTCTTTGCTGATTTACCCTTTACAAGCGCACTGGATTTGGCATGAATCCGGATGGCTTGCGCAAATGGGCTTTATCGACTTTGCTGGCGCCACAGTGGTTCACTCTGTGGGCGGATGGGCAGCTTTAGCCGCTATTTTGATTATCGGGCCACGTATAGGACGTTTTGATGATGATGCGCAGTCTAATCGATTTGAACAGGCTAACTTAGCCCAAAGTGCCTTAGGGGTCTTCCTGATTTGGCTTGGCTGGATCGGTTTTAATGGTGGCAGTGTATTGGCCTTAAACAGCTTAACAGGGCAGGTAATTCTCAACACGATGATTGCAGGAGCCATGGGCGGAATTTCCGGACTGGTGGTTAGCCGACTGCTAACAGGCTATTATCAGGTTAATGCCATTATGTATGGCATTTTAGCAGGCTTAGTTGCCATTACTGCTTCGGCGCATCTGGCCAGCCCCTACTCCGCCTTAATAATCGGCATCTTAGGCTATTTGGCTTATTTATCGGGACAACAAATTCTCATTAAATTCAGGATAGATGATGCCATTGAAGCCGTCCCTGTCCATCTATTTGCCGGCATTGCCGGCACCTTAGCCATCCCGTTTTTACAAAGTGACAACGAAATGGTTAAGCAATTTGAAATTCAACTTATTGGCATTATCAGTGTCGGCTTACTGAGTTTTCTTGTCACCTTTTGTGCGCTTTGGCTGATTAACCGAATCATGCCTTTGCGCGTTTCAGAAACAAACGAAATATTGGGGTTAAACATCACCGAGCATCAAGCCTCCACCTCTATGTTTGACTTAGCCCATGCCATGAATGCTCAAGCAAAGAGTCAAGATTTTTCCAAGCGAATTTTAGTGGAGCCTTACTCAGATGCTTCTGTGATTGCTGCTTACTACAACAATGTCACCCAATCCTTTAATCAAATTAGCTCTGAAAAAGAAACCCTGATTGCCGAAACCGTACACATGGCCAATTATGACTTACTCACAGGCTTGGCAAAACGACGCCTTTTGGTTAATGAATTGGATAAATCATTATTACGCTTACAGCGCAAAGCCCAAACCAATGCACTCTTTTTTATCGACCTAGATGGTTTTAAAAACATCAATGACGTATACGGCCATGATGCGGGAGACTTTGTGCTCAAAGAAGCGGCACAACACATCCAAAACGCCATTCGAAAAATAGACTTGGCCTCTCGATTTGGCGGGGATGAGTTTGTGCTCTTGCTAGAAGACATTCAAAACGACAGCTATGCGGCAACCGTCGCTGATAAAATCATTACCGCCATGCAAGTTCCAATCGACTTAAATTGCGGTGCCACCGTTAAAATCAGTGCTTCGATTGGATTAACCTTATTCGACAACAAGTGTCGATGCAGTGTTGACGACCTGTTAAAACGCGCGGATCAAGCGATGTATACCGCCAAAAAACGCGGTAAAGGACAATGGGTAATTGACTAATCACGATTCAAAAGGTCTGCTAAGCTAAATCAAGCTAAAAACCACCAGGCCTGGCCAATATTGTTAAAATATCCCTTTGCTTTCTGCTTGGAACCTTGAACGATGTTGGCACAACAAAAATTAACTTCTTTAAAAGGTGTGGGTGACAAGTTGGCTGAAAAGCTACAACGTTTGGGATTAAGCGTGGTGCAAGACCTGCTATTTCACCTGCCGATTCGCTATCAAGATAAAACCAAGCTCACGCCCATTGCAGAGTTATATCTTGGCCAAGAAGCGTTAATCGAAGGCGAAATCATCAGTCAACATATGACGCAAAGCCGCAATAGCAGCTTACTGGTCAAACTCCATGATGCCACTGGAAACAAGATCTCTTGCCGTTTTTTTCATTTCCATTATCGCCAAGCCCAGCAATTTAAAAGAGGACAGTGGTTAAGAGCTTTTGGCGAAGTCCGTTCCGGACCCACCGGATTGGAAATGGTTCACCCCACTTACCAACTGTTTTCAGACCATTCGCCACCGCCTTTAGAAACTACCTTAAATCCCGTTTATCCGGTCACTGAAGGCTTAGGACAAGCGACATTGCTCAAACTCATACAGCAAGCTTTACAGCTATTAAAACAATACCCTTTAGCTGAAATTTTACCTGAAGAATTAAACACTGCCCTGCGATTACCGCCCATTAATGACGCTCTGCGACGACTTCACCAGCCCCAACCAGACGACGATTTGCTCAGCATAAAACGATTTGAACACCCAGCACAACGTCGATTAATTTTTGAAGAACTGCTGAGCAGCCAACTCAGCTTGCAATGGATTAGGCAGACAGAAAAACGCCGTGAAGCGCCCATTTTCCCTCCCAGCCAAATGGTCAACAGTATGTTAACCTCCTTACCTTTTGCATTGACCAACGCGCAACAACGGGTATTACAAGAATTGCAATCCGATCTTCAACAGCCCCACCCTATGCAACGACTGGTGCAGGGAGATGTCGGGTCAGGTAAAACGGTCATAGCCGCACTGGCGGCCATCCAAGCAGCTGAAGCCGGCTATCAAGTTGCCATTATGGCACCCACTGAAATACTGGCCGAACAGCATCGCAATCACTTTTCAGAATGGCTAGAACCCCTTTGTATCGAAATGGCTTGGTTAAATGGTCGCATGAAAACGGCAGAAAGACGTCATATGTTACAGCAAATTGAACAGGGTCATGCCAAAGTGATTATCGGCACCCATGCGCTCTTTCAGGATGCGGTCACCTTCCACCGATTGGGGCTGGTCATTATAGATGAACAACACCGCTTTGGCGTTCATCAACGTTTGGCACTCCATGACAAAGGCACGCAGAACGATCATCTTCATCCTCATCAGTTGATTATGACCGCGACACCGATTCCACGTACCCTTGCCATGACCGCTTACGGTGATCTGGATTTATCCATCATTGATGAACTCCCCCCTGGTCGTCAGCCAATTGATACTGCGGTGTTAAACAATGAAAAGCGCCATGAAGTGATGGCACACTTAGTCACTCAATGCGAACAAGGGGTGCAAGCCTATTGGGTGTGCCCGCTGATTGAAGAATCAGAATTACTGCATGCGCAGGCCGCTGAAGTCACCGCGCAACAATTCCGAGATCACTGGCCAAACTTAAGAATTGGCCTCATTCATGGTCGTTTAAAAGGCGATGAAAAATCCCAATTAATGAATGCTTTTAAAGACCATCAACTGGATTTGCTCGTCGCCACCACGGTCATTGAAGTGGGGGTCAATATTCCTAATGCCAGTTTAATGATTATTGAAAATGCGGAAAGATTAGGGTTGGCGCAACTCCATCAATTGCGAGGCCGAGTGGGTCGTGGCAGCAAAAAAAGTCACTGCGTGCTACTCTATCAAGCCCCATTGAGCGAAACAAGCAAAGCTCGATTGCATATTATGCGTGAATCCAATGATGGTTTTAGAATTGCCGAAGAAGATTTAAGAATTCGGGGTCCTGGGGAAATTTTAGGCACACGCCAAACAGGCGGGCTACAATTTCGCATTGCCGACTTAAAGCGTGACCAGGCACTGATCCCGGAGGCAAAATACTGGGCAGAACAATTGGTAGTAAGCGCCCCTGAATTAACCGAACAACTGCACCAAAGATGGGTAGGTACCAAAATGGATTACAAACATGCTTAACCCCTTTAGTCACCATTGGTCACCTATGCGCTTATTTCAAAGGCTCCTTATCCCGCCTCTGTTAAAACCCTGGTTACTGGATAAAGGTTCCCTGACTGAAAAACTGCGCAATCAGTTTGGAGACATTGAGGTTGAAGTGCTTTCAGAGTGTTTGGAAACACCGATGGTTACAGAGTCAATGCAATTGGGATTGGCTACGGATGAAAAAGCTTGGGTGCGTTGTGTTTGCCTCAGCGCTGAACAAGTTCCTTTAATTTATGCACGGACTGTGATCCCTAACTGGCAACCCAACAACCCTTGGTATCAATTAAAGCAATTGGGCAACCGCCCTTTGGGAGAAGTTCTCTTCCAAATACCCCATTTGCAAAGAACCCCTTTTGAACTCAGTCGACATCGCTGCGAATATTGGCCACACCTAAAAACCGACTCACCTCAGGCGTTAACTTTTGCACGTCGCTCTATTTTTAAACAACAGCAAGCCCCATTATTGTTGACTGAAGCCTTTTTAACGCCCTTTAAGGTTTAACCTTATAAAACTGCGCTTCCAACATTAATATGACGCTAAAATCTGCCTGTCTAAACCCATTATCTTCGCTAAAGTCTATCCGGGGTTCTAATTCAACAAATAGCCATTTTTTATAGACGCGTTCTCGCCAATTAATGCCGGTATGATAAGCGGATAAATGGAACCCTAAATCTTGAGTCGTCCAGTTCCAACCCAAGTGATAGGCCAAGCCTCGATGAGCGTTGACTTGTTCAAACAAAATAAAGTTATGGGCAACATCATAAGCCTGTTCTTTATCGAGCCAGCGTCCAATGGTCTCAGACCGAAATAAGGTTTGATTGGTTATTGCTGCATCAAAGGTCTGGCTGGACTTTAAACCAACCCCTTGCACACTTTCCCAAAACAAATCATGCGTCATTCTTGACGTCCAAACAGGACTCAATTGCCATTTTTTTTGTGCTTTAATCCGCGCATAAGGATCTGGTTGAATAATATTCCGAAAATTAATCCCAAACCCAACAAATGAAGAAATTAAGTCTTTGGTGTCGACTAAAAACCGTAACCCAACAGCATTACTGTTATTTTTATCATTCACAGCGGTTGCTTTTCTTTCAACGGGTTGGGCATTGTCATTCCCCGTTAAAGACTCTGTTAATGACTGCTCTGCTGAAATCACAATCAGCTGCCACTTTTTGTTGGTTTTGGGAAGGTCTATTTTGGCACGAACATTAATAGATTGGTCGATCTGACCATCCTGGTGAAACTGAAATGGGAAGCTGATATCCAATCGATTGCCTTCACTGCGTTCAAATGAAGTTTCTGCGCCGAAAAAATCATCTGTGGCCTGCCCCAAATCTTCAACTTCACTACCCACCCATCTTTGCCAGCTATCTAGGGTATCCAGCGTTTTATTCAGAATCGGAAGATCGGTATCTTCTAAAAAATAGGTTTTTTGTGCTGATTGAGGCGGCGTGTTTTGTTTTGTTTCTTCCGAGGGGGTGGTTTTAGAAGTGGGGGGACTTTCTGCAAAGCACAAAAATGGCAGACTGGTTAAGATCAATATCAATACGGTAAAGGGAGAAGGTATAATGAATTTTTTTATGATACTCAAACAAGATCCCCCTCAAATACCATGTCCGATCAAATTAAACAAATCCAAGCCCGCTATGAACCACTCGAAGACCGGATACTCTTTAGGTTACACACTGAACAGCAACATCAGTTAGAGGCTTGGATTACCCGCCGTTATTTACAATTATTATTACCCACTTTACAAGGTCAACATCCGCAAACGGGTCAAGCTATTTTATCTCAAAAATCTTTAGCGATGCATCAAGCTGCTGCAGAAAAAGGGCAACTAGAAGCCGATTACGATACCCCTTACCAACAACCGATACAGGGCGGCAATCCTTTAGGAGGCGCGCCTATTTTACTCACTAAGCTAACGCTTAAAGGCCTTGGTACAGATACCCCTCTATTGGTCTTAGAGCCTGAAGAAGGCGCCGGCATTCAAGTCAGCTATCAACCCGAATTAATGGGCGCTTTAATCAAGGTTTTTCATCAAGCCACCGAGGCCGCAAACTGGCATTTGCAGATGGATCCCATCTTAACGATCCCGGAAAGCTTAACGCTACAATAAAGACCTAAAGCCACGCTAACTAAGAAACCTTTGCACAAGGCGCGCTTTAGTTAACCGCTTTATCAACCACAATACCCAGCAGAACCACTAATCCCACCCAGTGATTATTTAAAAAGGCTTGAAAAGCCAGGCTTGGGTCTTTATGGGAGAGTAAACGCTGATGATATCCAAATAGCCCCAACACAACCATTAGCGAAAAATAATAATACCCTCCTAAACCAAACAGTTGACCCATCCAAACAAACCCGCTAAACATCAATAGCTGAAAAAAGCCGATTATCCATTGTGCTTGCTCTCCAAACAAAATGGCTGTTGACTTAATCCCCAGTTTAACATCATCTGCTTTATCTGCCATCGCATAGGCCGTATCGTAAATCAACGCCCACACCATCGTTATCGCAAAAACCAACCAAGATTGCCACGGCAATTGATTTTGCACAGCAGTAAATGCCATGGGAACCGCCCATGCAAAAGCCGCGCCTAAAAAAGCCTGTGGCCAATAGGTATATCGTTTCATAAAGGGATACAAAATGGCCAAGGCGACCGCGCCAAGTGACATCCAAATCGTCAAGGCGTTTAACCACAACACCAGACTCAATCCCAACAAGGCCAAAATCACAAAAAAACCAAGTGCTTGTTTTTCGCTCAGTTGCCCTGTCGCAAGGGGTCTCGTGCAGGTACGTGACACATGACCATCAAAATGACGGTCGGCATAATCATTGATGACACAGCCGGCTGAACGCATAATAATCGCCCCCAAAATAAATATCCCCAAAATATCCCAGGGCGGCACGCCATCAGCAGCCAACCATAACCCCCACAAGGCCGGCCAAAGCACCAAATAAATGCCAATGGGTCTATTTAAACGGGTGAGTTGATAATAAGCTTTAAGGGTTTGTCGATTCATAAGATCATAAACCGTCTTCTATCAGCGCTTCCAATAAAGGTTTGGCAGCAGGATTTAGTTCGCAATAAGATTCCAGTTTGCCCTGATGATCTGAATAATGCAACCAAACTTCCGCGAGCTGATTGTCTTGCTGCAATTGATAATGAATCACATAAGCCCAGCCCACAAACTGACTTTGACCACCATCTTTACTAACGACGTGCCAACCCTGCAATTCTAGTCTGTGTTGCAAGGGTTCAGCGTGTGCAGGGTCTAAGGTAATATAGAGCAAATCTCTCTCCGAAGGTTAAAAACACCCAGGCCTGGCTATTTTTTCTGGGGTCTTTGCCAAGCTGATACCGTTAGTTGCTTACTTCTGGACAAGGTTAACGAATCAGTAGGGGCTGTTTTGGTAATGGTCGAACCAGCGCCAATGGTTGCACCTTTCTCTATCGTAACCGGTGCGACCAATTGCGTATCCGAACCAATAAAGACATCGTCTTCAATAATGGTTTGGTGTTTATTCGCACCGTCATAATTACAGGTAATCGTCCCGGCACCAATATTGACATTAGCGCCCATTTTGGTATCACCGATATAAGACAAATGATTCACTTTTGAACCTGAGGCGATCTGTGCATTCTTGGTTTCAACAAAATTACCAATTTTGACAGACTTTGCCAAGACCGTTCCCGGCCTTAACCGCCCATAAGGGCCTATTTCACAAAATTCATCTAGCTGTGCGCCATCTATATGACTGAAAGGATGAATGACAGAATTGGCCGAAATATGCGCATTACGAATCACACAATTTGCGCCAATCGTTACATTATCCCCTAATGAAACCTGACCTTCAAAGATGACATCGGCATCGATTGTCACGTCCATGCCCACTTCAAGATGTCCCCGTATATCAATTCGATTCGCGTCAATCAGCGTCACCCCTTGCACCATTAAATGGTCTGCCAATTGGGTTTGATAACGACGTTCTAACCCTTGCAATTGTCGCTTGTCATTCACCCCCAGGACTTCAATTTCAGAATCTGGCTGCGAAGTCGCAACCCCATAGCCTGAAGCAACACACAGTGAAACAATATCGGTTAGATAGTATTCTCCCTGCGCATTGTTATTTGAAATTTGCGCCAACCATTGTCGCATCTGCTTTCCTTGTGCGGCCAACATACCGGTATTAATTTCACGGATTTGTTTTTGTGCTGGGGTTGCATCTTTTTCCTCAACAATCGCCGTCACCGCACCGCAAGCATCTCTAACAATGCGTCCATAACCGCTGGAATCAAGCAACTCAATCGTCAGCAATGCTAAAGGCTGCTGATCATTGACCTGATCAACTAAAGATTTTAGTGTCGATTGTTGGGTGAGCGGAACATCCCCATATAACACCAATACTGTATCCTCATCATCAATGTAGGATTCTGCTACCTGAACCGCATGCCCCGTTCCCAATTGTTGTAATTGTTCCACATAAATTAAACCAACAGATCCCATTATCGATTTAACTTGTTCTGATCCATGACCAACGATGGTGATAATGGGTTCATCTGTTAATTGTTGAGCCGTCTCCACCACATGTGCTAATAAAGGCTTCTGAGCAAGCGGTTGCAAAACTTTTGGATGATGAGATCGCATCCGCGTGCCCTTGCCAGCTGCAAGGACAATAACCTTCAAAGACATTTAATCGCTCCTAATAAACTAAAAACACAGGGTAACCCTTCAAACAACCTTAAAGCTTTACCTTGGGTCTCTTTGAAAAAAAAAGCACCCGAAGGTGCTTTTATTTAAACAAAAAATTGACTTAAGACAATCCTGTCTTTTGTAAACGATCCCGTAACTTGGTAATTGTCTGAATCTGCGCAACGGCTTCAGCAAGTTCAATCTGAGCACGCGCAATATCGGTATCCGACTTGGCTTGTTCCATTGCTTCTTCTGCACGTTGTTTCGCTTCTTCTGCAGCGGCATGATCCAAATCTTCTGCACGGATAGCCGTGTCAGCAAGAATGGTCACAATCTCAGGCTGAATTTCGATAATACCACTATTGATAAAGAATAAATCCTCTTCATCCCCACTGATAACTCTCACTTGACCTGGTTTTAGCTGCGACAATAACTGGGTATGTTTTGGCAGGATGCCGACTTCACCATCGGCAGCCTGTGCAAAGACCATATCCGCTTTACCAGAGAACATAGAACCCTCTGCACTTACAATATCGACTTGCATTGAGACTGCCATAATCAATTAATCCTTATATTTTCTAGCTTTTTCGATCACTTCATCAATGTCACCAGCATACATAAATGCTTGTTCTGGAACATCATCCATTTCGCCATTAAGGATCATTTTGAAACCACGAATGGTTTCTTTTAATGAAACATAACGTCCATCTTCACCTGTGAAGACTTTGGCCACGAAATAAGGCTGAGAGAAGAAACGCTGCATCTTACGTGCACGAGCAACCAAAGAACGATCTTCTTCAGAAAGCTCATCCATCCCTAAGATAGCGATAATGTCTTTCAATTCCTTATAACGCTGTAATGTTTCCTGAACACCACGAGCTGTATCATAATGCTCTCTACCAACGACCAGAGGATCAAGCTGACGAGAGGTTGAATCAAGTGGATCAATCGCAGGATAAATCCCTGTTTCAGCAATCGCACGGTTCAATACAACCGTTGCATCTAAGTGAGCAAAGGTGGTAGCAGGGGCTGGATCTGTTAAATCATCCGCAGGAACATATACCGCCTGGATCGACGTGATCGAACCCGTCTTAGTAGAGGTAATACGCTCTTGGATTTGACCCATTTCCTGTGCCAATGTTGGCTGGTAACCTACTGCAGAAGGCATACGACCCAACAATGCAGATACCTCAGTACCCGCTAGGGTGTAACGGTAAATGTTATCGACGAAGAACAGGATATCACGACCTTCATCACGGAAGAACTCAGCCATGGTTAAGCCAGTCAAAGCAACACGTAAACGGTTACCTGGTGGCTCATTCATCTGACCATAAACCAACGCAACTTTATCCAATACGCCAGATTCTTCCATTTCATAATAGAAATCGTTCCCTTCACGAGTACGCTCACCTACACCCGCAAATACGGAGTAACCTGAGTGCTCGATGGCGATGTTACGAATCAACTCCATCATGTTAACGGTTTTACCAACACCGGCACCACCGAATAGACCAACTTTACCACCCTTAGCGAAAGGACAGATTAAGTCGATCACTTTTACGCCCGTTTCCAGTAACTCTTGAGAAGCGGCTAGCTCATCAAAAGCAGGTGCTGGACGGTGAATCGTCATGGTATCTTCATTACCGACAGGGCCTGCATTATCAATTGCATTCCCAAGTACATCAAAGATACGACCTAGTGTTGCTTTACCCACTGGAACCGAAATCGCTTCACCTGTGTTAGATACAGCCATGCCGCGCTTTAAACCATCAGATGAACCCATTGCGATTGCACGCACTTGGTTGTCACCGATTTGTTGTTGAACTTCAAGTGTTAGTCCTAGTTCATCAACTTTTAACGCGTCATAGATCTTTGGTAAATCAGCACGATTAAACTCGACGTCGATTACCGCGCCGATTACTTGTACTATTTTTCCACTCATAATCTTTAACCTTTTATTGAAATACTTCAAACTTAAACAGCTGATGAACCAGCCACAATTTCAGATAATTCAGCTGTGATTGCCGCTTGACGCGCCTTGTTATAAGACAACTTAAGCTCATTAATCATCTCACCTGCATTATCCGTCGCATTCTTCATTGCAATCATCCGAGCACCTTGTTCACAAGCAGCATTTTCAACCACAGACCCGTAAACCGTACTCTCTACATAACGACGCATCAACAAATTCAATGCTGTCTTCGCATCAGGCTCATACAAATAATCCCAATGTGACTCATCATTCTTTGTTTCAGACTCCAATGGAACGAGCTGCTTAATGGTGGGTGCCTGAGTCATTGTATTAATAAACTCATTGGAAGCTAAATGCACTTCATCCACTTCACCTGACTCAAACCGGTCTAAAACGACTTTAATCGTTCCAACCAAATCGTCAATATGAGGTGTATCCCCTAAATCAGACACAGTAGCAACAACATTACCACCATAGCTCCTAAAAAAAGCTTGTGCCTTATTACCCACTAACGCCAGTTCAATTTGAACATTTTGTTCATTCCACTGCTTAAACAGTGGTAATGCTTTTCGGAATAAGTTTGAATTTAAACCACCACATAAACCGCGATCAGAAGAGACAACAATCAATGCAACCCGTTTAACATTTTCACGAACCTGAGTATAAGGATGCTTATATTCAGGATGCGCACTAGAAACGTGGTTAATGACTCTCTTCACTTTTTCAACATATGGGCGAGTAGCATACATACGAGCCTGCGCTTTACGCATTTTCGATGCAGCCACCATCTCCATGGCTTTGGTGATTTTCTTGGTATTCGTTACAGACGTAATTTTCGCCCGTATTTCTTTACTCCCGCCTGCCATGGCTTACCCCTTCTTAATAAACACCGTTTGCTTTAAATGCATCGATCATCGCTTTTACTTCTGCAACGATTTCATCGTTCCAGTCGCCTTTTGCATTGATTTTTGCTGCCAAGTCGGCATTTTCAGAATTTAGATAAGCATGTAAAGCGCTTTCAAAATCTAGAACCTTTTCAACTTCAACATCATCTAAATAGCCTTCATTTGCAGCATACAAAGAGACAGCCATTTCAGCTATAGTTAAAGGTGAATATTGGCTTTGCTTCATCAATTCTGTAACACGTTTACCGCGTTCAAGCTGGGCTTTAGTTGCTGGATCTAAGTCAGAAGCGAACTGAGCAAATGCTGCCAACTCACGATACTGAGCCAAATCTAGACGGATACCACCACCCAATTTTTTAATGGCTTTGGTCTGTGCCGCACCACCAACACGAGAAACCGATAGACCTGCATTCACCGCAGGACGAATCCCTTGGGTAAACAAGCTGGTTTCTAAGAAAATCTGACCATCTGTAATTGAAATGACATTGGTTGGTACGAATGCAGAAACGTCACCTGCTTGCGTTTCGATAATCGGTAATGCCGTTAAAGACCCAGTCTTACCTTTGACTTCACCCTTGGTAAACTCTTCAACATACTTTTCGTTTACACGAGCAGCACGTTCAAGTAGACGGGAATGTAGATAGAAGACATCACCCGGGAAAGCTTCACGACCCGGAGGACGACGAAGTAGCAATGAAATTTGACGATAGGCTTGAGCCTGCTTAGTCAAATCATCATAAATGATCAAGGCATCTTCACCACGATCACGATAGTATTCACCCATCGCACAACCGGCATAAGCGGCCATATATTGTAGGGCAGCCGGATCTGAAGCATTTGCAGCAACGATGACTGTGTTTTCCATTGCGCCATATTCTTCAAGCTTACGGGCAACATTATTAACCGTTGAGGCTTTTTGACCCATCGCAACGTAGATACATTTAACACCCGTTCCTTTTTGAGAAATGATGGCATCAATTGCGATCGCCGTTTTACCTGTTTGACGGTCACCAATGATTAACTCACGCTGACCTCGACCAACCGGAATCATCGAGTCAATCGATTTAATGCCTGTCATTAAAGGCTGATCAACGGATTGACGGTCGATAACACCCGGGGCGATACGCTCAATCGGTGAATTGATTTTTGAATCAATCGCACCTTTACCATCAATTGGGCGACCTAAACCATCCACAACACGGCCATTTAATTCAGGACCGACAGGGACTTCTAAAATTTTACCGGTACAAGTTACCTTGTCACCTTCAGAGATGTGATCATATTCTCCAAGTACAACAACCCCTACAGAGTCACGCTCAAGGTTAAGCGCCATTCCGAAGGTTTTCTCGTCAAATTGAACCATCTCACCATACATTACGTCTGATACGCCGTGAACAAGAGCGATACCGTCAGCGATACTGACAACCGTTCCTTCACTGCCAGACTCTGCAGTACCTTCAAATCCTTTAATACGGTCTTTGATTAGGTTACTGATTTCAGAGGCATTCAATTGCATGTGTGTTCCTCTCCATTATTGGGCGATTGCTGCGCCAAGTTTGTTTAATTGTGAAAGTGCTGAACCATCAATAGCCCAATCACCCACTCGAATTCTTATGCCTGCGATTAAAGTTGGATCTTCTTCATAAGATACTTCAACCTCAGCATCAAACTTAGCATTTAAAGCAGCACTTAATTTCTTTTTCTGCTCAACCGTAGGCTTCCGAGCTGAAATAACTGTGGCTAAAACGCGCTTTTCTTCATCCGCTTTCAATTGTTGAAAATGTTCAGCAATTTTAGAAAGCGCGTTCAAACGTTTATTTTCAGCTAAAACGGTTAAGAGGTTTTTGCCTTCGCTGGTCAAATTAGATCCCATAATTTCAACCATAAGATCACAAACATCGTTTGCAGTCACAGAGGGTTGATTTAGGTAATCCTTCATTGCTTCATCTGAAGCAATGGCCGCTAAATTCGTTAGCTGTTCTGACCATTCAGCAAGGGCATTCCCTTCTTTTGCAGCTTCAAAAGCCGCAACGGCATACGGTCTTGCAATGGTTATTAATTCTGCCATAGCTTATAGTCCTTAGATTGATTTAACTAAGGTTTCAAGCATGTCGTTATGTACAGCGGCATCAACTTCTTTATGAAGAATTTTTTCAGCGCCTGATACAACCAATGATGAAACTTCCTTACGAAGCTCTTCTCTGGCACGACTTACTTCTTGTTCTAGCTCTGCCTGGGCGGAAGCTTTAATGCGGTCAGCTTCTTCAACGGCTTTTACTTTCGCATCTTCTACGATTTCAGACCCGCGTTTTTCAGCTTGACTTAATACATTTTGAGCTTGAAGCTTGGCATCTTTTAGTACGTCTTTCGCACGTTTTTCAGCCAATTCAAGTTCATGCTTTCCTTTCTCTGCAGCAGAAAGACCATCATTAATTCTTTTTTGACGGTCTTCCATTAACTTTGAAAGTGGCCCCCACAGCACTTTATTCACAAACCAAATTAACAGCAAGAATGCGATTATTTGGATGAGAAGCGTTGCGTTAATATTCACAGTGGTTACCTCGCCATTCGTTATTTAAAAATATAGTTGAGATGATTTCTGTCTAGATTATGCACCTAGCGCAGCAGTCATCGCTCCAACGAATGGGTTTGCAAACAAGAACCACATAGCAAAAGCCAGGATAATGAATGGGAATGACTCCATCAGACCGGCAAAAATGAACATGTTAGTCATTAAAGCAGGACGCATTTCTGGTTGACGAGCAATCCCTTCTAACGTTTTAGAACAGATTAGACCCCAGCCAATAGCTGAACCCAGACCTGCAGCAGCCAAAATTACACCTACACCAATAGCAGTTGCGGCGTAGATATCAGCAATCATAGTAGCAGTTACTTCCATCGATTTTCTCCAAAGTTTAAAGTTAAAGTTAAAAAAGCTTTTTACCCCTGTCGTCTCAATTAACGAAACTAGGTGATAGGTGCGCTTAAACCTTTTGAAAAGATCTCAACAAACGAAACCTTTTCTATTCCTTTCATTAGCCTCTCAGTGCTCTTCGTGAGCCATGCCAAGGTAAACAATAGTAAGCACCATAAAGATAAAGGCTTGTAAGGTGATAACCAATAAATGGAAGATCAACCAACCCAAATCCAATATAGCTTGTAGTGGCGCCCAGAATAAGGCAGCGGCACCCACTGCCAAAGTTCCACCAATCAATGCGATCAGTAGGAATACAAGTTCCCCAGCGAACATATTACCGAATAGTCGCAAAGCTAACGATAATGGCTTTGAAACTTCTTCGATTAATGTCATAACAATATTCACTGGGACAAAAAATTTACCAAATGGATGAAACAAGAACATCTTAATAAAGCCGACTAACCCTTTACACTTAATGTTGTAATAAAGTATCAATCCAAATACAACGGCTGCCATTGCAAGCGGCGTATTTAAATCGGTGGTTGGTACCACTTTTAGATAAGCGTGCGAATCACCGGTAATCAATTGAAATAGGTAAGGCAATAAATCAACTGGAATCAAATCCATAAAGTTCATCAACCAAACCCATAAAAAGATGGTTAACGCTAAAGGGGCGATTAATGGATTATGTCCTGGAAAGGCATCTCTAACATTGGTAGAGACAAAGTCTAATACACTTTCTACAAAATTCTGAAAACCACCGGGGGTTCCAGATTCCAGTTGTTTGCCTAAACGAGCCGCCACAAATACAATTAATGCTCCCAACAAAAGACTAAATGCAATCGTATCAAGATTTAATGCCCAAAAAGTCATTTGTCCCTTATCAATTGCTTCTTGTGCCTCGGCATTTAAAGCGAGTGTATTGTTTGTCAAGTGATGTTGAATATACTCGACAGTTCCCATTTTTTCAGCGCTCAAGGGTCTTCTCCTTAGTCAGTCAAACGCTGCTTACCTTTCAAATTAAACACCTGTGCCAGCTGCATTACCACAAAAGTTAACACAACGGGCATGGGCGCCAATCCAAAGGCTTGCAACCCCAAAACAAATAACACAGCAAGTAGAATAAATCTCATTACTGCACTCAAATATAAAATCTGTATACCACCCTTAGGATCCTGCTCTGCTTTTCGATTTGCGCGAGCAAAGCTGATGGCTAAAATCAATACATTAACCAAGCCAATAAAAAAACCATATATTGCGTCCAGCCACTGACCGTAAACGCCAAAAACCAGCACCCCAATCAAGCCAATTATCACTTGAATTTTTAAGGATTTTGTTAGAGATGTATCTTGAAACTTAGTCATGCTTTGACGTTTCTGATTCCGTTGGCTTTGCTTTTCCTGTATCAAGCAGTGACATTTTTTCCAACAACTTATGCACTTTCATCATACCGCCAATAAACCCTAAAACCCCACAACTCAATAAAAAGATAGGCATGGTGTCAAACAAAAGGTCGATAACATAGCCAACCAAAAAACCGGCAATGATCATGCTGGTAAACATCGAACCTGCACTGAGCAGCAAAAAATTTAAAGCTGGTTTATTTTTTCTTGAAGACATTTCAGCGGACTCAGGAACGCTCTCTTCTTTCACGCTGACTTCTCCAAATTTTAATCTAAACACCTTGGACAGAGCCAAGTTAAACAGTCGAGAATCATAGCTGTTTATTGAATGAAAATCTAGGGGTAATCTGATAATTTTTCTTTCACCACAACATGTTGTTGAGAACTCAGTATTACCCACTAAATATGGTAAGCGTATATTATGACAGCAACTCAAGCAGTCGCTCTAAATCTGTTTCTGATTGAAATGGAATCTCAATCTTACCACGCCCCTTTGCGCTTTGTGAAATCTTAACATTAACCGACATTTTTTCTGCTATTCGTTGTTGGTGTTCCTGCCATTTTACGGATAAAGTATGACGGTTTTGTTGCGATTTTAACTTTTTGGGTACCAGTAAATTTTGTACCGCTTGCTCCATTTCTCGAACGGACCAACCCTTTTTAATTGCTTTTTCTACCAACGACAATTGCATTTCTTCCGGTAACGTTATAATGGCTCTTGCATGCCCCATGGTTAATACGCCCTGATGCAAGCTGTCTTGTATGTGCTGAGGCAAACTCAATAATCTCAACAAATTGGTCACACCGGTTCTTGAGCGCCCGACGGCATCGGCGACCGCTTGCTGAGTGAGCTCAAACTCTTTCATCAACCGCTTCAGACCCATAGCCGTTTCTATTGGATTTAAATCCTCACGCTGAATATTTTCAATCAGCGCCATCGCCAAGGTTGCTTGGTTATCCGCTTTACGAATAACCACCGGTACAGATTCCAAACCAGCTAATTTCGCAGCACGCCACCGACGTTCCCCGGCAATAATTTCAAATTGCTGATTACCGATAGCCTTTACAACGATTGGCTGAACAATCCCTTGAATACGAATGGAATCGGCTAACTCTTGCAAAGCACCTTCATCAAACTGTTGACGAGGCTGATAAACGCCGGGAATCAATGCATCGACCGAAATTTTATCGATGCGTAAATCGGCGAGGCTCCCTTCTGCCTTCTGCTTACCGCCAATTAAGGCATTGACCCCTCTTATTCCCATCCCTGATCGTTTTTTTGCCATCTTCGTTTCCAGTTACAATTTTGTTCGTCGAATCAATTCATTGGCCAATGCCAAATACGCAATAGCGCCATTAGAGGCTAAGTCATAATCCAAGATTGACTCCCCATAGCTCGGTGCCTCGGCCAAACGCACGTTACGCGGGACAATCGTCTGCAAAACCTTCATACCAAAATGCGCAACCAACTGATTCGAGACATCATTCGCTAAATTATTACGGCGGTCATACATGGTTCTAAGCAACCCATCAATGTGTAAATTAGGGTTCAATTCGGTTTGTACCGCCTCAATCGTATCCATCAGCGCAGACAACCCTTCCAACGCAAAATATTCGCATTGAACCGGCACGACGATGCCATCAGAGGCCGTTAACGCATTGATGGTCAACATATTCAGTGTTGGCGGACAATCCAATAAAATAACATCATAGTGATCGCGTATTTTTTTCAACGCTTTTCGGAGCTTTTTAGGCCCTTTAGACTCATCAATCAAATCAACTTCAGCAGCAGTCAAATCTCCATTGGCGGCAATCAAATCAAGGTTTTCAACCGCCGTGGTGAGCACGGCATCTCGAATCTTTACCTCCCCCACCAGCACATCATAAGCCGAGACTGGCAAATCTTCTTTATCAACACCAATCGCAACCGTTGCATTCCCTTGCGGATCCAAGTCCATCATCAGGACTTTTTTCCCCATCTTTGCAAAGGCTGCTGACAGATTCACTGTGGTCGTGGTCTTGCCCACTCCGCCTTTTTGATTCGCCACCGCAATGATTCGAGCCATTTAACTTTCCTGAAGATTTTCGATTCGTATCAAGGTTCTATGTGCCGCCAAGCCAGGTACGTCTAAATTAAAAACTTGCAACATTTTAGCAAACTCTGGCAAATGTGCGACCTCATCTTGCGTTTTTTGCGCTTTCATTGCCCACCAATAACCATGAGGCTTTAATAAGTGCCGTGTCCAATGCAACATATCCTCCAAGGAGGCAAACGCTCGGGATACAACACCGTCATACAAGGCTTGCGGCTGATAGCCCTCTACACGTTCGTGTAGTACCTGAACGTTATCCAACCCTAATTCCGCTTTTGCCTGAACCAAAAACCGCGTTTTTTTACTGTTACTATCCAATAAATCAACTTGCCGCTCAGGGAACAAGATCGCTAACGGAATACCGGGCAACCCCGCCCCGGTTCCAACATCAATCAATCGTTGACCGGATAAATACGGCGCGACACTCAAACTATCCAGCAAATTTTTAACAAACATTTCCTCTTCATCCCGAATTGCCGTCAAGTTATAAACCCGATTCCACTTTTGCAATAACGCCATATATTCGAGTAATTTCTGCCAGGCCTGGCCGTTTTCCGATAGCCCAAAGACCCTAAATGCCTGCTCCAATGCGGTCAGATAATCGACATAAGAGGAAGGCAAACTTTTGTTTGATGCCATGTTTTAACCTAATTGACCTTCATTGCTTTTGGCTGTCTGACGCCATTTCTTAATATAAATTAACAGCAAAGAAATCGCTGCGGGCGTCACCCCTGAAATACGCGACGCCATGCCCAAGGTTGCCGGACGATGATCACGCAATTTTTGTTTCACTTCATTCGACAACCCGGAAATTTGATCCAAATCTAAACCCTCCGGTATCTGCACTTTTTCAGCACGTTTTAATTTATCAATATCTTGTTGTTGCCGCAAAATATAGCCGGCATATTTGGCTTCAATCTCAATTTGCTCAACCACTTTGTCATCATCGACCGACTCCCCAAACATCGATAAGCTTGCCAAAGCGGCATAATGTACATTCGGCCGTTTTAGCAAATCAAATAATGTCTGCTCCTTGCTTAACGGCAAATCCATCAAGCCCTCTGCTTTTTGCGCATCCGCATGCTGTGGATAAATCCAAGTTTGTTTCAACCGTGCCACTTCGGCATCGAATAACGACATTTTCGATTCAAATGCCATCCAGCGCTCATCATCCACCAACCCGAGTTCTCTACCAATTGGGGTTAATCTTTGATCAGCATTATCTTCTCTCAGCATCAAACGATATTCGGCGCGAGACGTAAACATCCGATAAGGCTCGCTGGTTCCCAGCGTAATTAAATCATCCACCATCACCCCAATGTAAGCTTCATCCCGCCGAGGATACCATTGCGGTAATTCTTGAGCACGTCGACCTGCATTCAAACCTGCTAGTATTCCTTGTGCAGCGGCCTCTTCATAGCCGGTTGTACCATTAATCTGCCCGGCAAAATATACCCCCTTAATAGCCTGTGTTTCCAGTGTCGGCTTGAGTCCTCTCGGATCAAAATAATCATACTCAATAGCATAACCCGGCCGCATAATACGCGCATTCTCCAAGCCTTTCATTGACTGCACGATCTGCACCTGAGTTTCAAAAGGTAAACTGGTAGAAATCCCATTGGGATACAATTCATTCGACGTCAACCCCTCCGGCTCAATAAAGACTTGGTGTTGCGTGCGTTCGCTAAAGCGCATCACCTTGTCTTCAATTGACGGACAATATCTCGGCCCCACGCTATTAATTTCACCGACATCCGAATACATGGGAGACTGATCCAGAGCACCGCGAATAAAGTCGTGTGTCTGCTCATTGGTATAGGTGATATAACAAGGCATCTGTTGCGGGTGCATCGTCGCCTTACCCATAAAAGAAAACACCGGCATAGGAGAATCGCCGGGCTGACATTGCATCGCATCAAAATTGACACTGCGCGCGTCGATTCTCGGTGGTGTGCCGGTTTTCAAACGCCCCACCGGTAGATTTAATTCTCGTAATTTTTCCGCCAACCGGTTTGCCGGCGCATCCCCCGCCCTTCCGCCTTCATAGTTTTTTAACCCTATATGAATACGACCCGCCAAAAATGTGCCTGCGGTTAAGACCACTTGCGCCGCATAAAACTTCAGTCCCATGCGCGTACTGACGCCAATCACTTGGTCGCCCTCAACCAAAAAATCTTCTACGGGTTGCTGAAATAGCGTTAAATTACGTTGATTTTCTAAGCGCGTACGAATGGCCTGCCGATACAAAACACGATCTGCCTGTGCACGAGTGGCTCTTACCGCTGGGCCTTTGGAGGCATTCAAGGTACGAAATTGAATCCCCGCCTCATCGATCGCGAGTGCCATAGCACCCCCCAGTGCATCAACTTCTTTTACCAAATGCCCCTTACCAATCCCTCCAATTGCAGGGTTACAAGACATTTGACCCAAGGTGTCAATATTGTCGGTCAACAACAATGTCCGAACCCCCATCCGAGCGGATGCTAAAGCTGCTTCTGTGCCCGCATGCCCACCGCCTACAACAATCACTTCAAAATGGGTAAATCCTGTCTCCATAATCTTTCCTAGACAGCTAAACAATTAGAACGCCTGAACAAGCTTAAATCCAGCCAAATCAGAGCCCAAACGCGTAGCACATAAAATGAACGCATTATAACACGGACATCCTTAAAACATCGCCAATCACGGCAAAGAGACTTCATATTTATTTCACAATTGCCGACCAAAAACACCATAAAATATTTTTTGAGTTTTTATAACTCGCTATTTAAATGATGTTGCTTTAACTCGCTTGAAAAAGCTACGATGCCATTAGTTTGGTTCGATGAATCGGCTCCACAAGCGAGTTTTTTATTTACCCCCGCCAATTACTCAAAACGCTTGCAAAACCAAAGCGATAGCCCAATAAAAAAACGCTATCGTGAATACACCACAAAACCATATCTTTCTAAAAAAACCTGCGTTATACTGACATGCACTTTACCTCTAGAGTACTGCTGCAATGTCTCAACAACCTTTTGATCAGACAGAAACAACTTTGCAAAACCAAGCAAAACAATTGGCGCAACTTCAGGAGTTTGCCAAAGTCGGCTTATGGGAACTGGAAATTGCAAGCGGCAAGCTTACTTGGTCAAGTGAAATTTATAAGATGCACGGAAAAGACCCTGCCACCTTCGCTCCCTCTTTAGACTATCTACTCAGCTCACTTTCGGTGACGGATCGTGAGCGAATGCAAAGCAAGCTTAAAACGGCGATTGAAACAGGTCAAAAACAACAATTATCGCACAAATTGATTCGAGAAGACGGCACCGAAGTGTTTATCGAATTGGTCGGTCACATTGAATACGATGAAAACCAAATCCCAATAAAAGCCGTTGGTATTTCCAGCGACATTACTCACCTGATCCAGCTGGAACGTAGCTATCAAGAGTTGGCGCATTTAATGCAAATTGCCCACCAGGAAATCTATATTTTTGACTACCATAGCCTACGATATTTATATGCTAATGACTGTGCTTTAAATAATCTGGGTTACACGCTTGAAGAGTTGACACAACTCACCGTGATTGACATCAATCCTTATCTAACCCTTGAGCAGGTTGAAAAACTGAAGGCATTAGAAAGTAACCAAAAAACGGTGACCAACCTCTCTATACACCAACGCAAAAATGGCAGTCGATACCCTGTTAAAGCCATTTTGCAGCACCTTCCTTACCAAGGCCAAGATGCGGTGGTGTTATTTGACACCGATATTTCCGAATTGAAAAACATAGAATCGCAGTTAACCCATCAAAAAGAATTAATGGAAAATGTACTCGAAACCGTGCCCGTCCGTATTTTTTGGAAAGATTTGCAAGGTCAATACCTCGGTGCCAACCGCCTATTTTTAGCAGATGCTCAACTCCAAGATCCACAACAACTGATTGGCAAAACGGATTATGACTTGCCTTGGCGAGACACGAAAGCCGATTTTTATTTTCAAACCGATATGGCCATCATTCTATCGGGTCAATCGACCTTAACGCAGCAAGAGACTTATGTGGATGACGATGGCACTGAAAAAACCTGGCTGGTTTCAAGAATGCCGTTAAAAAATGCCCATCAGGAAATTGTCGGCATGCTCGGAACCTATGAAGACATTACAGAACGTCGTAATTTAGAAATCCAGCTCAAACACCAAACAGAAACCTTAAAACATCAAGCCCATCACGATGGATTAACACAACTGCCAAACCGAACGCTGTTCAACAATCGCTTACAATATGCGATTGAAAAAGCCAAACGCGCTCAAACGGCTTTTGCAGTTCTTTTTATCGACCTCGATCAATTCAAAAAGATCAATGATTCTTTAGGGCATGATATCGGGGATCAAGTCCTTAAAACCATCGCCAACCGCATTCGACAAACGATTCGAGCCGAAGACACTTTGGCGCGATTGGGCGGAGACGAATTCACGATTTTACAAGAATCGCTCAAAACCTCGCAAGACGCCATAACCTTAGCCCAAAAAATTCTAGACGCCACCCACGAGCCCATTCAAGTGGCCGAACATACATTTTTACTCTCCAACAGTATCGGCATCAGTCTTTACCCGAAAGATGCCGAGACGCCAGAGGATTTGCTCAAATTTGCCGATGCGGCCATGTATCGCGCCAAAGATGAGGGGCGCAATAATTTTCAGTTTTATACAGAAGAACTGAGCAACAAAGCCTTTGAGCACATGGCGATGCAAAACAGTCTTCGCCAAGCCCTACATCAACAAGAGTTTTTGGTGTACTATCAACCGCAATACCATGCTATAACCGAGAAACTGATTGGCATGGAAGCGCTGGTTCGCTGGCAACATCCCACCAAAGGTCTATTACCACCCATCGCTTTTATTCCGATTGCCGAAGAATCCAATCTCATTGTAGAACTGGATCGGCAAGTCATGCGAATCGCCTTGCATCAATTCAAACACTGGATGGACATGGGCTTAAATCCTGGGCGACTGTCACTCAATCTGAGCGTCAAGCACCTTCAACAAGATGATTTTATCGATACGATAGAAAGCCTATTGCAACACGCTCACTGCAAACCTGAATGGATTGAATTTGAAGTCACCGAAACCAACCTGATGGAAAATCTGGAAAGAATGAGTTGTAAACTACAGCAGCTGAAAAAACTCGGTATCCATATCGCCATTGACGATTTTGGCACAGGTTACTCTTCTCTCGCTTACTTAAAACGGCTACCCGTCACTAAATTAAAAATTGATAAATCTTTTATCCTGGATCTGCCACAGGACGAAGAAGATGCGGTCATTACCAAAACCATTATTGCCATGGCTGACAGCCTTGGCTTAACCGTGATAGCCGAAGGCGTTGAAACACTTGAACAAAAGTCCTTTCTTATTAATTATCAATGCAACCAACATCAAGGCTACTACTACAGCCGCCCTATTTCATCTCATGATATGACTGAAATCCTCAGTACCCTCAACGAATAACCCCCCAGGCCTGGCCATTTTTGACCGATTTTGAGACCAATCAAAAAAAGATTTAAATCAGAAGGGTGCAATGGTCGGAAAGATACAATACAATAAAAAAAATTTTGATTTTAGCCACAACGCCAGATTAAACCGACTATAAGAGATTTTTGCACGAGAGGGCGTCACGAATAAAAAGGGTTAGAATTTCCCACATTTTTGTTTCGCGCCCCACTCATGCAAAGGTCTCTATAAAGAATCCCATTAAGGAGAACTTGATGCAAACCATGACATCTGAAAGGCTCTATGATTTTTTTCAAGAGCACCACATCTGCACATCACTGACCCGCGATGAGGTCAATAGCTTAACCCATTTTGTTAACCAAAAATCCTACACCAAAGGCGAAACGATTGCCGACAAAGGCGATCCGGGGGATGCGATGTTTCTTATCTTAGACGGCAAGGTCAACTTTATCTCTTATGATGGTTCTGACGAGATGGTTGTCGGCACTCAAGGACCCGGCTATTTTATAGGGGAAATTTCTTTCTTTGATGGTAAAGACAGAATGCTTAAAATGGCGGCTGCAAGCAATGAACTAACGCTATTTGAAATTCGTCGCGATATGTATGACCGTTTGCGAGTAGAACACCCTTTCTTAGCATTAAACCTCGTAGAAAATGTGGTCAGCAATACCGACAAACTGGTACGCAAAATCTCAACCGACCTATCGCACCTTGAACACTACATGCGTGGCTACGGCCGTCACTAACCGCCAGGCTTTTCACTGCATCTTTTTATCACCGTAAAAAGATGCAGGCTGCTCTGCCAATCCTACCCGCATTCCATAAGCTGATATATAAATCTATTTAAATCATTTTATTTGATTTTAAGTTTTTTCTAAGATAGCGCCAATCATTAAGAGGCAGCTATCATGGATTACTTACCGATTTTTATTAAACTACAACAGCAAATTTGCTGGGTCATCGGCGGTGGCACAATTGCCGCTCGCAAAGCCAGTTTACTGCTCGAAGCAGGTGCAACCGTCACCGTTATTGCACCAGGCACCAAAAATGAAATGGCGCGATTAATCGAACAAGGCCGGTGCCATTGGCTCGAACACGCTTTTGCCGATGCCGACTTAGAATCACTTCCCAAACCCAAATTGATTATCGCAGCCACCGATGACCGTCAGACCAATCAAGCGGTATATCAATGGGGGGAATCACAGGGCATTTTAGTGAATGTAGCCGACCAGACCGATTTATGTCGCTTTATTTTACCGGCGATTATTGACCGTGCGCCACTCACCATTGCACTATCAACCGGCGGACGCTCCCCGGTACTGGCGCGCATTCTCAAGGCGAAACTGGAAGCAATGATTCCGGCAGGATTTGGACGACTGACCGAATTACTGGGTCAATTCAGAGACCAAGTCAAATCCAAATTAACCACGGTCGAAAAACGTAAAGATTTTTGGGAGTCAACCCTAACCCCCAGCCTCATTGAACAAAGCGCACAAGGCGATATGCAGGCTGCCGCTCAATACATTCAACAACAGCTCAGTAACGCAACCAATACCGATCAAACCGAAACACATCGCGGTGAAGTTTATTTAATTGGCGCCGGGCCGGGTGATCCGGAATTACTCACGTTAAAGGCACATCGTTTTTTACAACAGGCAGATGTCGTGGTTTACGACAAGTTAGTTGCCCCGGAAATCATCAACCTTGCCAGGCGCGAAGCAGAAAGGCTCTTTGTGGGTAAAAGCCGTGGCAACCACACCTTGCCACAAGATCAAATCAACCACAAACTGATCGAACTCGCCCGGCAAGGATTAAAAGTTGCCCGCCTAAAAGGCGGCGATCCGTATGTGTTTGGCCGTGGTGGCGAAGAAATGGCGGCATTGCAACAACAGGGGATTCGTGCCACTGTGATTCCCGGCATTACCGCTGCCGTAGGCTGTGCAGCCTCATCCGGAATTCCGCTGACCCACCGTGATTATGCCAAATCGGTCTCATTCATTACCGGCCATAAAAAAGCAGGCGCTTTTGAAGAAGTCGATTATGGGCGCTTAGCCGATGCAGGGGACACCATGGTATTTTATATGGGGCTGCACAATGCCCCTAAAATTAGTGCAGGGCTTTTGGCTAAAGGGATGGCCGCTGATACCCCTGTGGCACTGATTGAAAATGGCACCTGCCCACAACAAAAGGTTTGGATCAGCGACCTGCAAAATTTCCCCAACACGATTATGGAGCAATCGGTGCAATCACCCGCTTTAATACTAATCGGCGAGGTGATCAAAGCTCGGGTTAGCGCCTAAATACTTCTATAAATCTTCTTTAGTGATATATAAATCAAATTAAATCATTTTTAATAATAAAACGTTTTTTTTATACTTTGACCCTATTCAACTGATATGACAGACGAGAATGACATGGACTTGTTTAACACAACACAAATCGAAACCCTGGAATCGCTTCGACAACAGAGCACACCCCAACAGCAACTGTGGTTAAGTGGCTATTTCTACGGGCTTTCTCAAGCCAATACTGACGCTTCCAAAGCGACACCGTCACTTAACGACCAAGCGACTTTACCCGGTGTAACGATTTTGGTTGCAACCCAAACCGGTAATGCGCAACAGGTTGCAGAACAGCTAAAAACCACTTTAGAAGCTGAGTCAATTGCGGTGACCCTTAGCAATGTCTCTGATATTAAAGTGAAAGCACTGGCCAAAATTAGCCACTTAATTTTGGTTAGCAGCACCTATGGTGAAGGCGAGCCACCGGATACCGCCGCAGCCTTCCATAAGTCCTTGTTTGCAGCAAAAGCCCCACCATTAAGAGAACTAAAATATGCCGTATTCGGACTGGGTGACAGCAGTTATGATCAGTTTTGCCAAACCGCCATTGACTTTGATACCCGATTAGCCGAATTGGGAGCAACCCGTTTATTACCCCGCGTAGAAGCCGATGTGGAATTCCAATCAAGTGCAGATAAATGGGTGCTCGAAGTTAGAGATACCTTGCTAAAAGAAGCCGGTGCAAGTACAAGCGCAAAAGCCTCCATTGCCCATCAAAACACCCAGGCCTGGTCAGAAAAGAACCCTTATCCAGCCGAAGTGCTTGCCATTACCCCCTTAACCGATATCACCTCTAATAAAACGGTATTTCATTTAGAGCTTGATATTGCGGATTCCGGCATTCAATATCAACCCGGGGATATTGCCGTAATTGCAACCCAAAACGATTCGGAACTGGTTGCCAGTGTGATTCGTCAAGCCGGTCTTGATGCCACTGAAACCGTCAACCTCAAGGGTGAAGAGGTCACACTTGAACAAGCCTTAACGCACAAACGCCAATTACGCTGTATCACCCCCAAACAATTGGATGCTTATGCCGATAAACTCAATCAACCCAGTCTTGTTGCGAATACGCCTTTAGATAAAACCTCTCTAAATCAGAGCGATGTTTTGGATATATTCAACCTTGCCTCGCCCGCAGGCGTGTTGACAGCACAAGACTTAGTGGAGTGGTTACTGCCATTACGCCCTCGGCAATACTCAATCGCCTCCAGCCAAAATCTGCTCGAAGACGAACTACACCTGTGCATTGGCCAAGTGGTTTATGAATTAAATGGCCGCACCCGCTATGGCAGCTGTTCTAATGCTTTAGCAAACTTACAGGAAGGCGATCAGGTGTCATTGAGTATTAAGCCCAACCCGAATTTCAAGTTACCTGAAAAAGCCGATGCGCCGATTATGATGGTCGGCCCAGGCACAGGCATTGCACCTTTTAGAGCCTTTATGCAAGAAAGAGAAGCCAACCAAGTTAAAGGCAAAAGCTGGTTATTTTTCGGTGAACAACATTTTAGTCGTGACTTCCTCTATCAAGTAGAATGGCAAAAATGGGTCAAGACCGGCACGCTAGAAAAAATCAGTTTAGCCTTCTCCCGCGATCAAGCTGAAAAAATCTATGTGCAGCACCGACTTTATCAAGCTGCCGCCGAAGTCTTTGCCTGGTTAGAAGCGGGAGCTTACTTTTATGTCTGTGGGGATCAAGCGAAAATGGCCAAAGATGTCCATGCCACCCTATTACAAATCGTCGCTGAACAAGGGCAAATGGATGCCGAAGCGGCTGAAGACTATTTACAAAATTTGATACAACAAAAGCGCTATCAGCGCGATGTGTACTAAAAAACTCATGAGAAGGAAACCCAAATGACCTCCCCCCTAGCCCAAGATTTAGCGGACTTCTCAACCCGCTTATTAAGCCAAGACCTCGACCAACGCTTACAAAGCGTGGTCGCGGCCTATGCGGGTCAGCGCATTGTGTTTTCAACCAGTTTAGGGGCGGAAGACCAGTTAGTTACCGAAGTGATTGCGCGTTTAAAGCTGCCGATTGACATTTTTACCTTAGAAACAGGGCGCTTATTTGCAGAAACCCTCAGCTTGCTTGACGAGACAGAGCAACACTATAACATTCATATTCAACGGTTTCGCCCGGATCCGCAAGCGCTAAAAGCTTATGTTGATCACTATGGACTCAATGGCTTTTATGACAGCATTGAACTTCGAAAACAATGTTGTGGTATTCGCAAGGTTGAACCGTTAAATCGTGCCTTATCGGGTGCGGATATTTGGATCACCGGCCTGCGTCAGCAGCAATCGGCCTTTCGCCAAAACCTAGATTTTTTACAACAAGACCGTGACCGCCAATTAATTAAATTTAATCCCTTATTAGATTGGACGCAGGAGCAGCTATGGCAAACCCTGAAAGCGCGCCAAGTGCCGGTTAACCCATTACACAACAAAGGCTACCCCAGTATCGGCTGCGAACCTTGCACCCGAGCCATCAAACCCGGTGAAGATGAACGCGCGGGACGTTGGTGGTGGGAAAATCCTCAACAAAGCCAACAAGAGTGCGGCCTGCATGTCGCTCAACCTTGCTCAAATAACGAAGGAAACCAAAATGACACAAAAGCCAACCCCTAAAGTGTTGAATGAACTATCGCCCACCGATAGCGACATTGAAATTTTAAAAGACCAAAGCCATTATCTACGAGGGACACTGGAAGAGAGTCTTGCCGACCCCCTCACTGGCGCGATTTCGGAAAACGATACCCAAATTATTAAATATCATGGCAGTTACCAACAAGACAACCGCGATATCCGCAATGAACGATTGGCACGAAAACTGGAACCCGCTTATTCCTTTATGATTCGGGTGCGTTTACCGGGCGGCGTGATGAGCGCACAGCAATGGCGTAATTGCGATCAAATCAGCCGTAGCTATGGCAATAACACCATGAAATTGTCCTCTCGCCAAGCCTTACAATTTCACGGCATTATTAAAAGTGATTTAAAGCCGACCATTCAAGCGATGGACAGTGCATTACAAGACAGTATTGCCACTTGTGGTGACATCAACCGTAATGTCATGTGTACCCAAGACCCCAGCTTAAAAGCGATACAGCGCCAAGTTTATCCCTACGCAAAACAAATCAGTGAAGGCTTTTTACCACAAACACGCGCCTATCACGAAATTTGGCTGAATGACGACCAAGACAAAAAACTGATTGCGGGTGGGGGTCAAATCGAGGAACCCATTTACGGCAAGCACTATTTACCGCGTAAATTTAAAATTGCCATTGCCATTCCGCCCTACAACGATGCGGATGTGTTTACCAATGATATCGGACTGATTACCATCGAAAAAGCGGGCAAACTGGCTGGATTCAATATCAGTGTCGGCGGCGGGTTAGCCATGACCTTTGGTCGCAAAGATACTTTTCCGCGTTTAGCCAATCTAGTCGGGTTCTGTGAGCCAAACCAAGTGATGGAAGTCATTGAGCAAATCATGTGCATTCAGCGAGACTTCGGTAATCGTGAAGAACGTAAATTGTCGCGTTTTAAATACACCATCGAGCAATATGGTGAAGACTGGTTTGCCGAAGAATTACAAAGTCGGCTAAGCTTTACATTACAAAACACTAAACCCTTTGAATTCACCACCTCTGCCGACCGCTACGGCTGGCAGCAATGTGATGAAGGGTTATGGCATTGTGTTCTCCATATTGAAGGCGGGCGTATTCAAAATACCGACACACTGGCGCAACAAGATTTATTGCTGGCCATTTCAGAGTTGGATGCGTGTGAGTTTCGGCTGACCCCGAACCAAAATTTGCAACTGGTGGATATTCAACCCCAAGACAAACCCAAGATTGAAGCGCTCTTTGAGCAGTTTAATCAGCCGGTTTCCGCAGACAGCTTAAATGGACTACAACGCAATGCAATCGCTTGTGTGGCATTGAACACCTGTTCACTGGCAATGGCGGAATCCGAACGGTATTTGCCAAAACTCATTGCCAAACTACAACCGATTCTCGAAGAACATGGCTTAGCAGATCGCGATATTAAAATTCGCATGACGGGCTGCCCCAATGGCTGTGGCCGATCGGTCATGGGCGAGATTGGACTGATTGGTAAGTCACTTGGCAAATACAACCTCTATTTGGGTGGCGATTTTCAAGGACAACGATTGTCAAAACTGTATCAGGAAAACTTGGATGAAGCAGGCATATTGGCGGCCTTAACCCCATTATTTGCCCGCTTTAGTCAAGAAGGGGACGCGGATGAACACTTCGGTGACTTTCTTATTCGCTCGCAAATCATCCAACCCGCTCAGGGCGGTTTGGCATTTCATTCATAGGAGCGATACCATGTCCGTTATTAACACTACCCACTTAAAGCGCCTAGAGTATGAATCCATTGAAATTCTGCGCGAAGTGGTTGCTGAGTTCGACAATCCGGCCATGTTATATAGCATCGGTAAAGACTCCTCAGTGATGCTACATTTGGCACAAAAAGCGTTTGCGCCGGGCACACCGCCTTTTCCACTGGTGCATGTTGATACCACCTGGAAGTTTAAAGAAATGATTGAATTCCGTGATCAACGCGCCAAAGAGGTGGGCATGGATTTGATTGTGCATACCAATCCAGAAGGCCTTGCGATGAATATCAGTCCGTTTGAACATGGCAGTGCACTACACACTGACATGATGAAAACCCAAGGGCTAAAACAAATGTTGGATCACTATCAATTTGATGCCGTTTTCGGTGGTGCGCGACGGGATGAAGAGAAAAGCCGTGCCAAAGAGCGGGTTTTTTCCTTTCGAGACAAGCATCATCGTTGGGACCCTAAAAATCAACGCCCCGAGTTGTGGAATATCTATAACGCGGAACATCACAAAGGCGAAAGCTTCCGCATTTTTCCGCTTTCCAACTGGACAGAACTCGATATTTGGCAATACATTTATCTAGAAAACATCCCCGTGCCGTCGTTATATTTGGCACAACCCCGATTGGTCGCGGAAGTGGATGGCATGAAAGTCTTAGTCGATGATGAGCGTTTTCCGGAAACGTTACGAAAAAATGCCAAAACCGAAATGGTTCGCTTTCGAACACTGGGTTGCTACCCCTTAACCGGCGCGATTGAATCGAATGCGACCACCTTACCGGAAGTCATTCAAGAAATGCTGCTCACCAAGACCTCGGAACGTCAAGGCCGTGCCATTGATAAAGACGCTTCAGCGTCTATGGAAAAGAAAAAACAAGAAGGATACTTCTAAAATGGATGCAAACAACGCTCTCATTGAACAAGATATTGAAGCTTATCTGAAGCAGCACGAAAACAAAGAATTATTAAGATTCATTACCTGTGGCAGTGTCGATGATGGTAAAAGCACGCTCATTGGTCGCTTATTGTTTGATACCAAAATGATTTTTGAAGATCAACTCAACAGCGTCACTCAAGACAGCAAAGTGCATGGAACCCAAGGCGCTGAAATTGACTTAGCGTTACTTGTAGATGGCTTGCAAGCTGAACGTGAGCAAGGCATTACCATTGATGTGGCCTACCGTTTTTTTGCCACCGATAAACGCAAATTCATTGTTGCAGACACCCCGGGACACCAACAATACACCCGCAATATGGCCACGGGGGCTTCCACCGCCAATGCCGCCGTTATTTTAGTCGATGCGCGTCACGGCGTATTAGAACAAACGCGTCGCCACAGCTTTGTCACCCATTTATTAGGGATTCGTCACCTGATTATTGCGGTGAATAAAATGGATTTAGTGGACTATGATGCGCAACGCTTTGACGAAATTCAACAGCAATATTGGCAATTTGCCGAGCCGTTAGGGATTGAACAGGCACAATTTATTCCCATCAGCGCCTTAACGGGCGACAATATCGCCACGGAAAGTAGCAAGATGCCTTGGTACTCCGGCTCCACGTTACTGGATGCGTTGGAACAACTGCCACTGGATGAGCTGGATGATGCCGAAGACTTTCGCTTTGCGGTGCAATGGGTCAATCGACCCAATGCCCAGTTTCGGGGTTTCAGCGGCACCATCAGTGCAGGGCGAATCAGCGTAGGAGATGCCATTACTGTTTATCCTTCAGGGCAAACCACACACATAGCCGACATTATTGAACCCAGTATCCCGCCCAAATCCACCTCTATCGACACAGCAACCGTGCCCATGGCCGTGACCCTTGTCACCACCGATGAAGTTGATATCAGCCGAGGTGACTGGATGGTTAAATCGGCAGACACGACGCCGAGTGTCAGTCATGATGTCGAAGTTGATTTGGTTTGGTTGCATGACACCCCTGCTCAGATTGGGCAGCGCTATTTACTGAAAAACGCCACCCGTAAAACCCATGGCCGACTACAATCGATTGAGGCACTTATCGATGTCAATACGCTAGCAAAAAGTTCAGCTGATCAATTACAAGTGAATGAAATTGCCCAAGCACACATTCATTTTGACCAGGCCTGGCCATTTGATGCCTATGCGGATAATCGAACCACCGGGAGCTTTATTCTCATTGATCCGATTTCTCAAGCAACCGTTGGCGCCGCCATGGTAACACAAGTCTTAAGCGACACGCCGACGGTCACGCCTCACCGCCAATATACGCCGTTTGAACAAGATTTAAATGCCCTCATCCGTCAGCACTTCCCAGAATGGGAAACTCGTGCCATTGACGACTTACTTAAGTAACGGGGTCGCTCAATAATGGAATGGCAAGGTTGGTTTTCGCTGTCGCTGACACTGGGTGTTTTGTTATTGCTGATTTTTACCAAAGCAAAACCCCATTTTGTGATGATGACGGCATTAACATTGCTCAGCGTAACGGGCATTTTGTCTATTGATGAATCTCTTGCCGGTTTTAGCAACCCGGGATTGATCACCGTGGCAGCCATGTTTGTATTGGCGGCTGGGGTTTACGCCTCAGGCGGCATTGACCTAATCGTAAACACCTTTTTGGGAAAACCGCAATCAGAACGTGGGGCATTGCTACGCATCTTTTTGCCGGTATCCTTATTAAGTGGCTTTTTAAACAATACCCCTGTGGTGGCCACCATGATCCCTGCGATTCATCTATGGGCACGTAAAATCAATATCGCCCCATCTAAGCTACTGATTCCATTAAGTTATACCGCTATATTAGGCGGCACTTTAACCTTAATCGGAACCAGTACCAATCTGGTTGTTAATGGCCAATATCAAACCTTAACAGGAGAGCCTGGATTTTCCCTGTTTGATATTACCTTGGTGGGATTACCGGTGGTGATGGCAGGATTAGCCTTTATGTGGTGGTTCTTTCCCAAGTGGTTACCCAATCGAAACGATCAAGAAGTCTTTTCCAATTTTAGAGAATTTACATTAGAGATGGTGGTTTCTCGGCAAGGCCCTTTGGTTAACAAGTCAATTCAGGAAGCTGGCTTGCGTGATTTAAACAGTTTATATCTGGTTGAAGTCGAACGCGATGGCAGTATCATCACCGCCGTTTCTTCTGAAGAAAGACTGAAAGGCGGTGACCGACTGGTATTTGCAGGCGATACTCAAGCCATAACCGACCTACTTCGAATCAATGGCTTGGAAGCCCCGCTATCTGAAGCGGACAAAGGCATTCTCAATAAAGAAAGCGCTGAACGAAGAATTGTCGAAGCCGTGGTCTCGCCCAGTTGTGAAGCGGTGGGGTATGCCATTCGCAATGCCCATTTTCGTAACCGTTACGGTGCGGTTATTTTAGCCGTGGCGCGCAATGGAGAACGCATAAAAGGCAACTTGGGCAATATCAAACTCGAAGCGGGGGATACGCTGTTACTCGAAGCCAGACCCGCTTTTGTCACCCGACAACGTTATAACCGGGACTTTCTGCTCATTAACGAACACGACCAAGCGAAAGTTCGCCATGACCGTGCCTATGTTGCCTTAGCTATTTTAGCGATGGTCGTTCTGTCTGCCAGCTTTGGACTGCTTAGCATGTTACATGCCGCGCTGTTAGGCGCCGGTTTGATGATTGTTTCCGGGGCTTGCACCCTATCAGAAGCGGAGAAAGGGCTGGATTTACCGGTTATTATCACCATTGCTGCCGCCTTTGCTTTAGGCGCAGCCTTGAATAAAACCGGCGCTGCAAACTTTATCGCTTTGGGCATGATTGAGCTTAGTTTTGGCCAGGCCTGGTTATTATTAGTGCTGACCTACTTTACCGTGTCCATTTTAACGGAAATGATTACCAACAATGCCGCCGCCGTTTTGATGTTACCCATTGTCTTACAAATGACTGAACAGTTGAGCTTAAATAGTGAGCCTTTTATTTTCGCAATCATGATGGCCGCGTCTGCCAGCTTTGCCACGCCGCTCGGTTATCAAACCAACCTAATGGTGTATGGCCCAGGCGGTTATAAAGTTAGCGACTTTCTCAAAGTCGGCTTACCCATGAATCTGTTTATTGGCTTGGTCACGCTCAGTGTGTTGCTGATAGGCTGGACGCTTTAGTTCGCAAGATGATACAAAAACCCTGAAGGCTAACCTAAAACTCTATCTCAAAAGCTGCATTATATTTATAATTACGTTGCTCTAAATTTGGAACAGTGGGATGCGTATCATATTGGTAAGTGATATCAAATAAAATATGAAGCGGACCAAAAATCTGGGCATCAACCCCAGTTGTCATCACCATCTGATAGTCATTACTGTTTGTTACTTTGGGTTGATAATAAACCAAGCCCACCCAGTTGGCTGTTGACGAAAACGGATATTTTAGGTTAGCAAATAAATTGAAACGATCATTTTCAAGCTGCCTGTTTTGCTGTGTGACGGTTATTGCACTTTCAAACTCTTTCATTACCCCAAATCCAGCATGACCAACAAGGCCCTGCCAATGCATTGTTGAACGAAGCCCTCCGCCAAACAACGATCGTTTTCGATTATACGTAAAGGGTTGAAACTCTTTCTGAGTAAACAGTTCCCAATCTAGCGTTGAAGTCCACTGATGGGTGTGTCGAAGGTGGGCAAAATATTCTTCATCATCTTTAACGCCACTGGACTCACTATAATCTAAAGCACCAATTAATAAAGTACGTGAATGCGGTTCGACCCATTGAGAACCAATCGAAAAAGAAGCGCTATCATTATCAACACTGCCCTTCTTTCCTGACAAGGAAAAAGCCAAGCTTGAAGACCAACCCTGCTTGGTTTCATCCATCCTCAAAGACTCAATATTAACGATGGCACTTGCTGAACAAGGGAATAACAGTAACAAAATTAAATAAGATTTATGCATTAATAAATGGTTCAAAAAAATTGATTATCAACACAGTAGCAAATAAAGCCACCAAATAGGCCAATGATTATAATTGAAGTCTAAAATAAGTCAAGTTTTTTATGTTCGTGTCATCAGTTTAAAACCAACCCAATTTCCGAGAACTGCTGCAAAAATCCACACCCAGCCATGCAAGCTACCGGAAGCGATACCGCTAAAAAAGGCGCCGATATTACAGCCGTAAGACAAGGTAGCACCCAGTCCCATTAAAATACCCCCAACAATTCCACCCAGTAAGGTTTTTGGGTTCATTGGCATGGTATTAACGGCTCGTCGATGCCATAAGGTCACCCACAGCGCACCGAGAATAACGCCGATTGAAGTGAGACTGACAGGATCGTTAAGAATAGGTCGATCCACTCGGGTTTCGTAAAGGGTCATGATTTCCCAAAAAGGCCAATCAAGCCCCAAGTTCGCCCAATCTGAAAATTTGATACTCCATATCGAAAAAATTGAGGCAATCGACCAAGGTTGTCCGGAAAAAACAAACACCGCAAAATTGAGTACCGCTAATAAAATCGCCGCAATTAAAAACGGATGCCACGGCAAGGCTCGTGACGCATAAATTTTGCGACCAAATAAAGGCTCTACCTGCTGAAAACGATTTTTTTCGAGTTGGCGAAACCCCCAATAACTGACGACTAACAATGCCAGCGAAATGAGAATACCCAACCCACCCGCGACATCATTAAATGAAAAAGGTGCCAGTGTTGGCCAATTCACCCAGTCTTCATAAAGATAGGCACCCATCAATCCACCGACAAACATAAATGCAAAGGTCAAAAGAGATAAAGGCAGTAATTGTCCAACGCGATTTAAGGTTCCTGAAGAACAGGAACCGGCCAACTGCATGCCCAATCCAAAAATAAAGGCACCAACCAATACCGAGCTACTCACCGGACGGACTAACCCTTGAAAGGTTTGATCGCCAATTTGTCCGATTAAGATTAACGGCGTAAATAATAGACTGGCAATAAACAGCATGACAATCTGCGCTCGAATGCCTTCCGTACGACCCTCTGCAAAAAAACGCCGCCAACCGCTGGTAAACCCAAAGATGAAATAATTCAAGGTGGCTCCCAATGCGATACCGAGCACCAAGATCACTTGCAAGACCCAGTCTGATAAAGACCAGACTAAGGCAAGCATCAAGACGCTGACAATCCAAAACCAGGGATATCCTAATTGACGTTGAGCAACAAAGAACATGAGCAACTCCGAATAAATACATGATTTTAATATTGCATTGTACGGGCTGTTATTTATTTTATATAATGATGTTTTATAATATTGTTATCTAAATATTAGATTTAATACCCTGTGCTATTTATAAAAAATCCGGCTCAAATACGTTAAAGGCGCACTATGAACTTAAGTCAAATCAAGCTGTTAATAGAACTGAATCGCCGCAACTTTAATTTATCCGCCGCCAGTGAAGCGATGCACATTGTGCAATCTGCCGGCACTCGACAATTAAAACTGTTAGAGGAAGAGTTAAATTTAGCCATTTTTGAGCGCAAAGGTAAGCGACTCACCGGCTTTACCGAAACGGGTTTAAAAATTTTACACCAGGCTGAACAAATACGCTTAGCACAGGACAATATTTACAATATCGCTTTAGATTATCATCAACCCAAATCAGCGCATTTAAAAATTGCCTGCACGCATACGCAAGCCAAATATTTTTTACCCCAAAAGCTGGTCGCCTTTAAGCGAAGTCACCCTCAAGTCAAAGTCCATATCGAACAAGGCACCCCCAAGCAACTGGTCAATTGGGTTCAACAAGGTCAGGTGGATCTTGCGATTAGTACAGAAGCGCTAGATGACTGTGAAGAACTGACTAAACTAAATTGTTACAGTTGGCATCATGTATTGGTTGTCCCAAACGATCATCAACTGATACACCAGCCGCTCAGTTTGCGTACCATTGCCGACTATCCGATATTAACCTATATGGCAGGCATGACAGGTCAAGGGAAAATACTGCAAGCCTTTAAGGATGCGGGGTTAACACTGGAAGTGGATTTATATGCAACAGACAGTGATGTCATTAAAGATTATGTTCGTTTGGGATTTGGGGTCGGCATCATTGCGGAAATGGCGATGGATGCTAAACTGGATGCAGACTTGAGCGTGCTTGATTTAACACCTTGGATAAGCACTTGCGTCACCAAGGTGGGCTTTTTGTCAAATCGATACCTTCCCAGCTTTGTACATGATTTCATAAAATTGGTGAGTGCAGCCTCCCCAAACAAATAGCGTCCTTAGAATTCGCCCCACTCTTCATCAGGCTGAGTTGGTTTAGCTGCTTGTGCAGGAGTTGGCTCAGATTTTTGAACTTTTTTGGGTGCTGACAGTGCAGGACTTGTCGCAGGGCTGATAATTTTGGGAGGCGGTGTTAATGACACTGGTGCCTTGTGATCAATGGTAAAGAAGGCCATTTCAGTTTCCAAACCTCTTGCCTGATCAGACAAACTCTCTGCTGCGGCAGACGTTTCTTCAACTAAGGCCGCATTTTGCTGCGTTGCTGAATCAATATTATTAAACGCCTGTTGTAACTGCTGAACGCCTTGGGTCTGTTGTTGTGACGCTGTCGCAATTTGCTCACTCATTTCGGCAACCGTTTCGATACGCTGTGTAATCCCATTAATCGCTTCACCCGATTCTCCTGCTAGACTGGTGCCTTGATTAATACGTTCAACACTTTCATTAATTAAACGTGAAATATCTTTGGCTGCCTCAGCAGATTTACCGGCCAAGCTTCTGACTTCTCCGGCCACCACAGCAAAACCACGACCGTGATCACCGGCACGCGCCGCCTCAACTGCTGCATTCAATGCTAATAAATTTGTTTGGAAGGCAATCCCATCAATAATCGTCACAATATCAGCGATTTTATGACTGGACTCTTGAATGGCACTCATGGCTTCAATAGTCTGATCCATGACCGATGCTGCTTGCTTAGCTTGCTGTTGAACCTCTTGCTCCAATTGTGTTGCCTGCTTGGCACTTTCGGCATTATTTAGGACAGCGGCACTAAATTGTTCCATGGTCGCAGACCCTTCCTCAACCGAGGCCGCATTTTGCTGAACGCGATCACTTAAATCCAGTGATCCTTGCGCGACCTCTTTTGCAGACTGATTCACATCTTGAGCAATATGCTGAACTTTGACAATAATGTCATTTAAATTGGCTGCATTTCGATTGATTGAATCTTTTAAGCCCAGCAGTTGTCCCGAACACTCAATGGTAACCGCCTTGGTTAAATCCCCTTTACTCTGAGCTTCCATCACCTGGACAATATCCTCCACAACCGATTCCAATTGCCGCAGGGTTTCATTAATATTGTCTTTCATACTGCCCAATTGACCTCGCGCCGGCGCTTCGACCCTTTGTGCAAAATCCCCTTCGGCCACCTTCTTCATAACACCATCAATGTCTACAATAATTTCATTCAGATCTGCAAGGGTCACCGAAACCTTATCTAAAATGGCTTTATAATCTCCTTTTGCCGAGTGCGAAAGGGTTTCATTAAAACGACCTTCTGCCATCCAATCAAGTGCCTGATCGGTTTGGTGCATCACTTCAGAAATATTTTCAGCTGTTTGATTCACATTTTGTTTCAACTGGTCGAGATCGCCCACATATTGTTTTTGAATGCGATGGGTAAAATCGCCACTTGCCACACTATTTAAGACATCATTAACATCGAAAATGCCTTGATCCAATTGCGTTAACAGTTGATTAACCGCTTCTCCCATCTGTTTGGTTTCATCTTTACTGCTTAACTGAATACGGGCTTTAAAATCGAAACGCTCACTCACCGAAGATAAAAATTCCGTGACCTGAGTAATGGGGTTAACAATATTATGAACCATCCAAAAAGACAGTGCCATCAATGCCAAAGCAACAAAAAATCCGAATATCACCATGTTTTTAATCATCTGTGTCTGAGCATCTTCAATAATGGTTAAATCACTGAGTAATACCACCTTGGCATCATGTTCATTGCCCCCTTGAAGGGTGACGTCATTACGGGTGTAGTGCAGGCCGTTTAGTGATAGATCACTTAAGCTGGCATCTGATAAGACTGAAATCGATTGGTTAAGGTCTGGTTGTGACACCCCCTCAATGGAATAACCCACCACTTTTTTGTCAGCGATGAATACCGCATCAGCACCTGATAAGGCTTTTAATTTCTTTGCAAACGCATCATTCAAATAAGAGCCCACTTTGATGGTTCCGACCACTTCTTCCTGGAACAAAATGGGGTAAACCGCATCCAAAGCTATTTTTTGACTCGTGGTTGAATAATTCAATCCTTGAGCCGGCTCTCCCGTTAAAGCTTTAGCCACGAAAATATTCTGAGCTTTATTATCGCCTTTTTTATCCGGATTATGCCCGCGCATCAATACCACGCCTTGGCTATCGGTCAACTCAACCGTTGTGATAGACGCATCATTTTTATGATATTGCTGAAAGAATTGGGTCATCATTTCGCGCTTATCGCCGGTGTTAAATTTCAGGGCAACTTGTAACACTCGATTACTCGAAATGGTTTTGGCGATGGCGTTAACGGAGCCTTGTTGCTGACTGATCAGCTCGGTTACAAGGGCTTGACTGCGCTGAGAATTTTGTTCAATTTGATTTTTTGCAAAATCGGTAACGCCAATGAGCGCATTCGAAACCATTGCACCCCCCGATACCACTAAGGCCAGTATCATCAACAGGGTGATTTTTAATTGTATTTTCATACATCCTCCATTTTATTATTATGGAACGCTCAAAAATGATCCCTAAACCATTTTTACCCGTTTTAGAGCCTCAACATTGACATTGGCATGACAATATGCAACAACCATGCCACTTACCACTCGCCTTTCTATACAAACACCTTATAAAACCAATCTGCCAATATGAGTAATCCGTTCATTCTACTCAAAAATGGATTATGGTGAGAATAAATACTACCATAAATTTTAAACAGGCTATTTTAATGACGGTTTCAGATGGTTCTCAGTCCAAGCAAAAAATGCGGCTGCATCAATCGGTCGGCTATAACAATACCCCTGCCCTAAGCGACACCCTTTTTCTTGCAAGTAAGCCACTTGGGTCAGGTTTTCAACACCCTCTGCAATAACCTCAACGCCAACAGCATTTCCCACGGCAATAATCGCATCGACAATCGCAATATCTTCCTTGTCATCGGGTAAAGAGCGAATAAAAGACTGATCTATTTTCAACTGATCTAATGGTAATTTTTTAAGATAGGACAATGAAGAAAACCCCGTACCAAAGTCATCCATTGCCAACTTCACACCCAACTCCTTTAGTTGATGAAGCATGTCAATACCCGCTTGCTCATTTTGTAATAAAAAGCTTTCAGTGACCTCAAGCTCCAGCACCTTGGCATCCAGTCCAGTTAATTGTAAAACCTCTGCAACCGTTTCCACAAACCCCGGATGCGTCAGTTGTACCGTTGAGACATTAACAGAAATACGCTGCAAACTTAACCCTTGATCATGCCACTTAAACCATTGTTGACAAGCTTGCAACAACATGGTTCTCCCCAAAGGAATAATAAGCCCGGTGGACTCAGCAATATCAATAAATTTATTGGGCATCACCACTCCCAAGTCAGGGTGAATCCAACGCACAAGGGCCTCTGCACCAATTATGTCTCCACTCTCAAGCGCGACTTGCGGTTGGTAATAGGCAACAAGCTGTCCTTGGTCAACCGCTTTTCTGAGGGCGTTTTCAAAATAAAACACTTCGGTTGTCGATTCGGTAAGCGCCGACGTATGGTAAGCATATTGACTATGGGGGGCTTTTTTGGCTTCAAATAACGCTTCATCGGCTGATTTCATCAAATCTAACGCTTGGTCGCCATCTTGAGAGGAAATCGCAATTCCGACCTTCACATCCAAAACATGATGTTGACGGCCAATGTCAAAAGGCGCTTTAAATAAGGTTAATAACCTTTCAGCAAACTCGGACACTTCATTTTTATGAACAATCGATTCTAATAATATTAAGAAGTTATCTGCCCCTAACCGCGCAACAGAATCCTCAGAATCCAACATTTGATTGAGGCGTAGCGCCACATTTTTAAGCAGTTGATCGCCATACTCATACCCAACTGCATCATTAATCGTTTTAAAGCGGGCAATATCCACGATCAGCAATGCCACCTGCTTGGTTTCATTACGTGATTTATTGATCGCTTGTTGTAAACGATTCTTAAATAACGACACATTGGGCAGCCCAGTCAAAATATCATAAAAAGACAGTCGATTAATCTCTTGCTCCGTGGCTTTTTGCTGACTCAAATCATTCATTAACCCCACATAATGAATCAACCGCCCCGCCTTATCTCTCACTTCATTAATCGTTAGCCATTCGGGATAAACCGTGCCATCTTTTTTACGATTCCAAATTTCACCTTGCCAAACGCCATCCTGCTTTAAGGTTTGCCACATGGTTTCATAAAATGCTCGGTTATGCTGACCCGAGCTAAGTAAGGCAGGATTTTTGCCAACCACTTCGGAAAAGACGTATCCTGTAATTTCCTCAAATTTTTTATTGACCAATACAAAACGATTTTCGACATCGGTCACCACGATGCCCTCACCGGCATTGTCAAAGACCGAACGGGTGAGCATCTGAAAGCGTTCATTTTCAGCTAAAAACGTCAGGTCGCTGACCACAATCAGATGTGCGGGTTCAGCGTGATAGGTAATCGGTTTATGGGTCATTTGAACTTGACACAAACGCCCATCTTGGCATAACAACTCATGCATTGAGGTACTGGGATGATGGTGGTCATTATCATCCATACATGCCAAAATTTCTTGACGATTCTTATTGGGGATAATGGCTTCAAGCGTTAAAGACAACAAGGTTTTTTCATCATAGCCCAGCATTCGCATCATTTCTTGATTGGCAAAGGCGATCTTATGATTTTGATGGATTAATATTCCATCTGATGACATGGTTAATAAATCACGATAAAGGGTTTCGGCTTCTAATATACGCTGTTCTTTTTCTTTAATGCTCTTGCTCGCGTGATAATGAAAGTTTTCTTCAATATGTTGCAACAACTCAGAAAAACTGATTAACCCCACCAGCTCGCCGGAAGCCTTTTCCACACCCAGATGGTGAATATTATTTTCAATCATCAAGCGCCGAACATTGGCAAGGCTCTGTAATTCAGAAACACTCTTTAACGGCCAAGAAGCCAATTCTCGAACCGGCAGTTGCCCCAACTCCCCTTCTTCAGCAAAATGCTTTAATAAATCCCTAACCGAAATTAAACCTTGGGCATTCTCATCTTTCACCACCAAGGCATCAACCGACTTACTTGCCATAATGGACATCACATCGGCCAGTTTTGCATCGGCCATGACCCAATTTAAATGGCCACTGATTAATTCCTTCAGCAAAATTCCATCTAAAAAAGAATCACTTTGCTTGGCATTCACCAAGTCCAGCTCAGATAATACACCCACCCCTTCACCACTTTGATCAACCACCAATAAGTGTCGAATTTTCATTTTGTGAAACAGGAAGGTTGCCGATGAAATCAATTCATCTTGATGAATTCGGCAGACGGGTGAATTCATCACCATCTTTATAGGCTGGGATAATATGTCCGGTTGGGTAATATCCAATTTAACAAAATCGGTTCGGGTCCAAATACCAATAATTTCTTGATTGTCTTCAACCAGAATAGAACCAATTTTCTGCTCATTAAAACGCTGAATAACATTTCTGATTAATGTATCTGACGGGCACGTCACCAACCCATAGTGCATAAAGTGTGACACTAACAAAGAAGAGTGGGTGTTATTAATGGATTTTGAATCAATTGAAGTCGTCATCATAGTCTCGCAATTCTACCGTAAGGCCGACACAAACGCAGAATATTATCTTCTTTTAGTCAATCTGCCGTGAATCAAACATGATTTGAATCAATCTTAGGAAAGCGGCTATTGCCTAACCAAACGATCCAAACAAAACGCTGTTTCAAAATTAGAGCGGTAGGGATTGATATCTAACCCCCCCCGGCGCAAATAACGGGCATATACGGTCAACTTCTGTGGCGAGCAATGCGTCATAATATCGCAAAAAATGCGCTCTACACACTGCTCATGAAACTCATTATGCTCACGAAATGAAATGAGATAGCGTAACAAGCCTTCCGGATCGATTTCTGACCCTTCATAGCGAATTAAAACTGAGCCCCAGTCCGGTTGCCCCGTCACCAAACAGTTTGATTTTAATAAATGACTGTGCCAGCAGGCAGCAACTTTCGTGGATGATTTCACCTTTAATAAAGACGGTGAAACCTGATACTGATCCACCTCAATATCTAAACCATCCAAACAGTCGCCCGGCATTGTACCGAGCAACACTTGGTGGTCTGAAAGATCATGCAATCGTATCTCGACCGGTGCCCCACTTGCGGCTGATAAGTCTCGTTGCCAGCAATCCATAACCGCCTGTTCACTCTCAAAGCGCGTACCATTAAATGAATTTAAATACAATTTAAAAGACTTAGATTCAATTAGGTTCGTCGAGTTAGTAGGAAACATAAATTCCGCCCAAGCCACTTGCGGCTTACCTTTGGCATTCAGCCACGACACTTCATAAGCCGTCCAAACATCTTGCCCGGAAAATGGCACGGCATCAGCGCTGATACCCAATTCCGCCCGCTTTTCTTGGCGTGGAATCGCAAACAGTAAGCCGGGGTCATAAGCAGAGCAATAAGGCGTTTTTTTACCCAACAAGCTTTGATTCGCCCTGCTCGGTGGTGATGAGTTTTCGTCCAATGTCATAAACTGTTCAAACTTTTAAATTACAATGACGTTCATTATAAAGAGAAAGGAAACGGCGTGTTACAAACTTTAATCACCGGCATGTTACTGACCTTATTAGCGCTTGGCATCTTATGGGGTGGCTTTAAAATTTTACGAAAATTGCCGCGCTTTGATGCGTTAAACAGTCGAGAAGCCAATAAAAGAATGCTACAACTGACCTTGCTGATTTATTTTATCGGCATTAGCTTAACCCTCTACTGGATGGCTTGATTAACTCGCCCAATTTACCCAGGCCTGGTGGTTTTTAGCCGCTAATCAGCGAGTTCGCTTTGTTGTTTTACGCCACACTGCATGGGTTGCAATTGTTCACAAAACAACGATTCACAAGCTTTTGGCAAAACCACGCTGAGTTGCACCTGCTGCTGATAATCAACCTGTTGCAACTGGCCATCATATTGGGCCAAAAGATGGCGAATTTGCTGTTCTTGTGAAAAACCACAGTGTATTTTTAATGCCACCATCGGCACATTTTCGGCAATGGGTAACACCTCCATCACCGCCTGCGCCGCCTGGCTATAGGCACGCGTTAAACCGCCTGCACCCAGTTTAATGCCGCCGAAGTACCGAACCACAATAATCATCACATCGCCCACTGATTTGTGTTGTAGGACGTTTAAAATGGGCTTGCCGGCGGTTCCTGATGGTTCGCCATCATCCCCCATTCCGGCACTGCTGGCACAATGGGGATTCCCCAATAAATAGGCCCAACAATGATGACGTGCATCAGGATATTGCTGCTGAACCTGTTGTAACCAATTCATGCCTTCGGCACGGCTTTGAATCGGTTGCGCCAACGCTATAAAACGACTTTTTTTAATGACAATTTCTGCCTGCGCGGGCGCAATGGCGGATTGATAGCCCATTAATCCGACGCCTCACCATCACTGCGGGCAACCCAAATCGGCTGGGCGGTATAGATCACATCCAGCGATAAATAATCATTGGTTTGCTTGAGTTGCTGATAAAGTCGGTTTCGATAATCATCTTGCTGATTGAGATCAAATGCCGCTTGAGGTTGGAGTTGTATATAAGCCTGCACATAAATCATTCTGCCTTCTTGCAACGCTCGCAGTTTGATATCGACGACCGGCACGTCTGCAAACACATCGGAGGTGCGTTGCTGAAGCTCGGCAAGATGTTCGGCGTTATCGCTACGGCCAATAATTTGCAAACCATTTTCCTTGAGAATTTTTAACGGCATCGGCAACATCATGATAATCAACGCTAACAGCACGAATGGATCCATATAAGGAACCCATTCATCATACCCTGCCGATTCCATCCAAATCACTGCCAAAAAAGACAACCCGACCGCAACACTTAAAATACCCCCGACAATCCAACCCTGTAAGTCTACGGCGATCATCGACGACTGAGCAGTTTGATTCATGCGATACAAAACATAGGCTAATGCAAAATTGATGACGGTCGCAAGCACGGAATAGAAAACAGCAATATCGGCTTCAATATGATGGCCCCCCAAAATAATGGCTTTAATAGAGGCATATAAACCCACCAAAATCACCAATAAAATTAAAATGCCTTTAATAAAGTTCATCACCGGTTCAAAAATGGCATAGCCAAATGGTTGGCTTTGATGCGCTTGTTTTGCCATTAGACTGACGACCCGTAGCGTCAATAACCCTGCGACCATATCCACGAAAGGATAAACCGCATCCATTAAAATCGCCTGAGAGCGGGTTAAATAAAAGAACACCAACCCAAACACCGCCATAATGAAATCGCCTAGCATAACCAGCTTGATGGCTTTCTTTTCCGTAGTGATCTTTTGTTCGAGTGAAATTTTTGAGTTTGCTGACACAATTCGCCTCTTATAGCTTAAAAACACCGATTTTTCGCTTGCTAACGGGTTTGGCCGATTTGACCAATAACACCATGGCCTCGGTGTGAGCGGTGTTTGGAAACATATCCAATAAGGTTGCTTTTTTCAGCCGATAACCTTGTTGCGTTAATGCTTTTAAATCGCGAATGAGGGTCGCGGTATTACAAGACACATAGACAATGCGCTCCGGCTTCAATTGTCCTAACACTTTGCTCAATGCAAATGCACCTTGACGCCCCGGATCCAATAACACCCTATCGTACTTCTGTTTGCGGAACCACGTCAAATCCGTAATGGCTTGAAATAAATCGGCTTTGTAAAAGTGAGCATTATCCAACGAATTAGTGGTGGCGTTTTGCTGTGCCATTTCGACTAATTCCGCATCGCCTTCAATGCCAATAACGTGACCTTGTTTTTGATCCAATTGTTGGGCTATGGCTAATGTAAAATTCCCCACCCCACAAAAGGCATCTAAAACCTGATGATTCGGCGATAATGCCAACCACTCTAATGCCTGATCAACCATTTGCCGGTTAATTTCAGCATTAACCTGAACAAAGCCGGAAACGGGGAAATTTAAAGTCAAATCCCCTAAACGATAACAGGGAAGATTTTGTGATGGTTGATCCGACCAAAAAATGCCATTATCCGCTTCAACCACCGTCAGCTCTTTTAATGAACGACTGGCTGTGTCTAAGCACTGTTGACGCTTATCGGCCAAACTCTGATTCAAAGACGTCGTTAACATGGGACATTGCTCAATATCCACAACCTCATTCGAGCCTTTTGCCCGAAAGCCAAGCTTTGCCACTTTATCCGATTTATTACGCCCTAACACCAATCGTGCTCGACGACGATAGCCGACTTCATTGCCATAGATAGGGGCATCCAACTGGCAATACTTCATATTAACCGCTTTCGCTAAGTCCGTTTGAAACTGTTGCCATTTCCAATAACGTTGCGCGTCAGGCTTTAACGGTAACAATTGGCAGCCGCCACACTGCGAATCGTATTGACATAAGGCTTCCCGACGGTCTGAAGAAGCCTGTTCTAACTTGATTATTTCAGCTTCATCATAACGGTCGTGCTGAGTAACCACCTTAATTAACACCTTATCTCCAGGCACTGCCCCCGTCACAAATACGGTTTTGCCTTGGTCGCGACCAACGCCACGCCCCTCCTGTGATAGACCTTCAATCATGATTGAAATCGGCGTTTTTGTCATGGTTATTTTCCAATACAAAAAGAGGTAAAAATACGTCCAAGCAGGTCGTCCGAACTAAATTGTCCGGTAATTTCTGAAAGGGCTTGTTGTGCTTGCCTTAAATCCTCTGCCAACAACTCACCAGCAGCAAACTGCTGAAGTTGCGTTTGCCCGGTTTCAACAAAATCCAGTGCGCGTTGGAGTGCATCCAAATGACGTTTTCGCGCCATAAAAACGCCTTCAGCGGTTTGCTGATACCCCATGTCTTTTTTCAAATGGTCTTTGAGTAAATCCAGGCCGAAATGGTGTTTGGCAGACAGCCAAATCTCGGTTTTGTCGTCCAATTCAACCAGGCCTGGTGATTTTTCGATCAAATCAACCTTATTGTGGATCAGCGTAAGGGGCAAATGACTGGGCAATTTGGCTAAAATGGCTTCATCTTCCGGATGGATACTTTCATTGGCTTGTACCACCACCAACACTCGATCCGCTTCCTCAAGTGCTGACCAAGCTCTTGCTACACCGATTTGTTCTACCGCATCGGTCGTTTCTCGCAAGCCGGCGGTATCGAGAATATGTAACGGCAACCCATCGACCTGAATTTCTTCTTTCACGATATCACGCGTGGTGCCGGCAATATCAGTCACAATAGCAGATTCACGACCCGATAAGGCATTCAACAAACTGGATTTCCCGGCATTGGGGCGACCCAAAATCACCACCGACATGCCTTCTCGCAATAAGACGCCTTGTTGTGCTGAAGCCAACACCTGATGCAACTGCGTTAAAATCGACTGTAATTCGCCCGCGACCTTACCATCAGAGAGGAAATCAATTTCTTCTTCCGGAAAGTCAATCGCCGCTTCAACATATATGCGTAATTGAATCAGCTGTTCGAGCAAGGTATTCACCTCATTTGAAAACGCGCCTTGCAAAGAGCGCAATGCCGACTTTGCCGCCTGCTGTGAACTGGCATCGATTAAATCCGCAATCGCCTCGGCTTGCGCCAGGTCTAATTTATCATTCAGAAATGCTTGCTTGGAAAACTCGCCCGGTTCGGCCAAGCGCGCACCGAGTTGCACAACGCGCTCTAATAACCACTGCAAAATAACAGGCCCGCCATGGCCTTGTAACTCCAACACATCTTCACCGGTAAAGGAATGGGGATTCGGGAAATACAATGCGATCCCTTGATCGAGAACCTGACCTTCGGCTCCTAAAAAATTGCCATAATGCGCATAACGGGGCGCGGGAAGGCATCCCAACACCTGCTTAGCTATGTCAGGCACTTTTGCACCTGATACGCGAACAATGCCCACCCCTCCGCGACCGAGGGGCGTGGCGATAGCGGCAATGGTTTCGGTTGTGCTTTTCAACATAAAAATTCTCAATCAGGTTCTGTTAAAGCAAAAAACGCCCTGAAACGGGCGCTTTGAATATCACACAAGTCAATGGATTTCGACTAAAACTAAGCGACAACTTGGTAAGTTTGTAGCTTCATATCAGACACAAAGTTTTTTTCCATCAGCGCTTGCTGCGTTTTTTCCAATTTCTTTTTCGAGGTAAATGTCATTTCTTCGGCTTCATCATTTACCTTAAAAGACAAGACATACAAAGAGCGTGTCTCCACTTCCGGTTGGCTGTTAACTGTATTTTGTGCTTTATTTTCAGAAGCAATGGGCAAATAGCCCTCTGAGGTTTTATAACAGATTGGCGTCATGCCATCGGCAACTAAAAATTCAACCTTGCCGTACAGCGGATGATCTTTACCCAATTTTTGATAGGTTAATTGCATGAATTTTTCCTTCCCAAATAAACGATATGCCCCTGCCGGTTTTAGCACCGGCAAGAGATGCTAATTATTTTTCTTCACCTGCTGCAATTTTTTGAGTGATATACCATTGTTGTGCAACAGACAAGATATTGTTGACCACCCAGTAAAGCACCAAACCGGCAGGGAAGAACATAAAGAAAACCGTGAAGATAAAAGGTAAGAACTTCATTACCTTCTGTTGCATTTCATCCATCATGGCCGATGGGTTTAACTTCTGTTGTACCCACATTGAAATCCCCATCAGTACCGGCAAAATATAATAAGGGTCTTTAGCCGACAAATCTTGAATCCACAACATCCAAGGGGCTTGGCGCATTTCTGCCGAATAAAGCAATACCCAGTACAAAGCAATAAACACCGGCATTTGGACTAAAATCGGTAAACAGCCACCTAACGGATTGATTTTTTCCTCTTTATAGAGCTTCATCATTTTTTGTTGGAAAATGACCTTATCATCGCCGTAATTTTCTTTAAGCTGCTTTAATTTCGGCTGGAATTTTTTCAACCTGGCCATTGACCGATAGGAGGTTTCAGACAATTTATAGAATAACAGTTTGATTAAAACCGTTAATAAGATAATCGACCAACCCCAGTTTCCAATAAATGAATGGATTTGTTCCAACACCCAAAAGATCGGTTTGGCAATCAAGGTTAGGATGCCATAATCCACCGTTAATTCTAATCCCGGGGCGATGGCTTCGAGTTTATCTTGAATAATCGGCCCAATATACAAAGAAGTCGTTAAAACACCGGTTTGTCCTGCGGGGATGGTTTTGACAGGCTCAACGACGCCCGCAGTATAATTTCCTTCTCCCACGGGTTTGGCATAAAAACGATTCTGGGTTGACTGATCGGGAATCACCGCAGACATAAAATAATGCTGAATCATCGCAGCCCAACCACCCGTCGTTTGATAACCGGCTACGGGTTGCTTTTGTAGATCATCAAATGCGTGCTTATTATATTTACTCTCTGCTAAGCCATCATAAAGAACAGGGCCCGTATAGGTATACATCATGGCATTGTGTTCCGGGTCATATGCATTACGCACCAATTGCGAATAAAGACTACCCGCCCACTCCTTATCCGTTTGGTTTTCGACCTGATATTCCAAGCCAACAAGATAGTCGCCTTTTTTAAAGGTATAGGTTTTAGTGACTTTAACACCGTCTTCCACCCAGGTTAACGGTACCGACAACTGGTTAGCCGTCATCACATATTCACGTTGCTTTGCCTGATATAACGATTTATGGGTCGGTGCCGGCAAAACTGCTTTAGACTGTAAAGCCAAACCGTTTTGCGCAACATACAGCATCTGCCCCTCATCCCCCATTAAATGGAATGGCTGAGAACGGTCTGCACTGGCAGCATACTGCAACAACTTAACATCGCGAATATCGCCCCCCTGAGTATCGATGGTGACTTCCAACACATCCGTTTTAATGGTAATACGTTGGCCTTTAGCGATTTGCGATTTGGCAACCGGAACCTCTTGTGTCGTTAAATAAGCAGAAGGAACCTCTTCGTCCACCACGGCAGGAACATCCTGTAAATTAGATGTCTGGCCTTCCACTTGTGGTTGCACAGCTGGTGGCTGAGTATTTTTATGCTGAAACTGTGTCCATTGTAACCATATCCACAGTAACGTAAATGCCAGTGCTAACCACCAAAAAGATCTCATATTCATTTGTACAGCTTTCCTATACTTTTCAAAAATAATGACACAAAACGACTAAATTGAGCCCACTCTTTCACTTAAAACGCTTCATTGCACCTTAATCTCACGCTTCTTCAGCTGTCGAATCAGGTGTTCAAAACTTTTACGCAGGGTTTCATTATCAACCTCTTGCATACCACGACGGCCTAAAACGACAATATCATACCCGCTTAACGCTTGTTTATGTTGACGAAATGTTTCTCTCGCCAGTCTTTTTACCCGATTACGCCAAACCGATTTGGCCAATTGCTTTTTTGCAATGGCTAATCCAAGTCTAGGGAAGGCTTGATGATTGGCTCGTACAATAAACGTCCAGTGACGATTAGAAAACTTTTGAGCTTTTTCAAACACAAACTGAAATTGTTTTGGAGAAAGAAGACGAAAAGATTTGGAGAATTGAGCATTTTCAAGAGATTGGGGCGCTAAATGCCCCTTACTCAGGGTAAGGGAGTCATTTAGCCCATCAGAAAGTTGTTGTAAGTCGCGGCCCATAAAAAGACACGACTTAAACTGCTAAGCGCTTACGCCCTTTCGCACGACGAGCCGCAAGAATTTTACGACCGTTTTTAGTTGCCATACGAGCACGAAAGCCGTGAGTACGAGCACGCTTAATCACACTGGGTTGAAATGTACGTTTCATGAGTTCAATCCTATTAAACTAAGACCCAAAATATGAAAAAAATTGAGGCCTATAAAAAAAATGACTTCTTTCAAAAGAATCGCGCATTCTAACGGAAACTCACTTAAATAACAACCACTGCCCTCAGAATCTTTAATAAAAACTTTGTCGCCCCTGTTCTTCCATACAACGCCTCACAATTGATTGTTTAAGGACAACAGCATCTAAGCCAATGCGGCCAATCCGAATCGCATCCAATAAAGCATGAGGTTCCAGATGAAGTTTCTCTGCCAGCTCAATCAAATCAATATATTCCAACTCCGCCTTCAAGTCGTCGGTATTGGTGGTCGATTCCAGTGCATTGATTAAATCACGGGTATCTTGTATGAGCGATGCCGGATTAAATTTGACAGTATGGTCATCAATTTTGACCAATTTAAACTTGACGAATATTTCCAACAGTTTATGACAGCCACTGGAGGATATGCCCATAATATCGTGACTATATCGAACAATTTCCCGCATCCCAATTGTCACAGTTTGATTATCAACTTCGCTTAAGGCATCCAACGCTTCTGAGCCTTCTTTCTGTGACAGCGCCTGATACAGTAATTTCATCAGATTGGCCATTGACATCACAGGGGTTATTGTCGAAGACTTGTCCAACACAAACTGGTTCAGTTTCGTAACTCTTTTGATTAATGAATTGATAATCACCCGAAACAACGGTGGCAAGTCAGCAATAATATTTTCAACTTGTTTTCGGTCAATTTCATAAACCTCAGTAGCGGTTTCTGCTGTCGCTGAAGCGACCCGAGGATTGGCAGAAATAACCGACATCTCACCAAAACAAGCCCCTTTGTTTAATACCGCTAAGGTCACAACTTTCTCACCACTTTGCGTGGTTATTTTGATAGAACCTTCTTTAATAATATAAACCTTATCGCCCTGGGTTCCTTCTTTAAAAATAACTTGGCCAGGTAAATACGGCTTGATTAAAGGCGCTTGTTTTTTTGACTTCATGGGCATCTATTCCATCAATACATTGGTTCGCGCAGTGGCTTGGGCACGAAAATTTACAAGGGTTAAATTGTGCCACAAATTAAAGAAATTGACGAATTAATTACCATCATGTACCTCGATTAACCCGGTTCACTCAAATATAACCAATTTATCCTTAAAATCCTGAATCTTACCGGATTGAATACAAATGCCCTCTTCTTCAAGTAATCTTTGCTTTTGCTGCTGACCCATTACATAACCCCCTAAACGACCATCGGCATTGACTACACGATGACACGGAACCTCTATTGGATTCGGGTTTTGATTCATCGCGCGACCCACTGCTTGATAAGCCTTGGTTCCCAATGCCTCGGCAAGAGCTTTATAAGTCGTGACCCTACCTGCCGGAACCTGAGATAACAAACCATAACAATGACAATAAAAAGACGTTTTCTGGTACATTAAAATAACTTTCCTTAAAGCGGTATGCTTTTCATTCTAATCCACTGTTTTTCAACCAACTTACATGCTTTCAGGGTAGTATATCAAGCAACTACTATACGAGTGCGTTAAACTTCTTTAAGGTCATTGACAGACTTATCTAAACTCGATTAGGATGCTTGTATAGTGATTTAAATAGTTAAAGGAGAAATTGAATGTCAAATGAAGGTTATCATGAGCCCATTAATGAACTCTCTGATGAAACCAGAGACATGCATAGAGCCATTACATCGCTTATGGAAGAACTTGAGGCTGTTGATTGGTACAATCAGAGAGTGGATGCCTGTAAAAATGAAGCATTAAAGGCCATTCTTGCACATAATCGAGATGAAGAAAAGGAACATGCGGCTATGTTGCTTGAATGGGTTCGCCGACAAGACCCTAGCTTCAATAAAGAGCTCAAAGAATACCTGTTTACCGATAAAGAAATTTCTCACCCATAAAGAAACTGACGGGTAAAACAACTTGATTTTTTCTTAAACCCTGTAAACAGTCCGCACAAACTATTCGTTTTAAAAAAACCCGCAAATTGCGGGTTTTTATTAAACATGATACCTTTTAGGATTACATTCCTGCGTGACCGACCCCTGGAGGATCTTCATGTAATCGTTGTGGTACATTGTACTGTAAGCTGCCATCAGGTAATTTACGCGCTTGCACATAATCATGCACATCCCCTTTACCATTCCCAACTTGAGAATCAGGACAGTTATTCATACAACGTTCGTTGTGCACAACTGGACGATGGTCACAGAAGAAGTTGCCTTGATTCTTCATATAACGGTTTTGCTTCATCAACAATTCCGAGTTATAGAAGGTGTCATAGTCCAACTCAATGGGCTGACCATCTTCATCAAAACCAACTGGGATATAGTTTGATTGCATAATATAACCAGTAATCCCCATATACCCTTTATCGCCAATAAACGGTGCATTAGGCGTCCAATAAGGCATGGTACGACGAATATAATCGAAGAAGGTAACCGCATAAGGCCAGTAGTTTCCAACCGTTTTCATCGGTGCTGGATCGCGGAAGTCCGACGCCACCAAGTTTTGATCAACGGCTAAAGGTAAATACCCTTTTGCGCCTTCACCAAACTCACCATGACACATAGCACAAAATTGCACATAAACTTTAGACCCTTCATCCACGGTCATCCCAACAGATGGATCCGGCAAGCCTTTGCCATCACCATCAACGGTGATATTCCATTTTTCCAAAGCGGCTTCAGCGATAGGCGTACCAAACCCATTGGCAACAAAGTCCGCGTCATTGTAATAGTTTTTCGCAACACTATCGTGAACCTCTACAAAGGCTGCTGGAACCTTACATTGCGCATTACCATGGTTACCACCATCAATACTGTCATCGACTTCAAACGAATAAGGGTTTGCAGGATCTAACTTCCCTTTTAATCCCGCACGGCCATGCATTGCATCTTTACCTAAAATCGTTTCAATCACTTTTGCATCTAGGTATTTGCCATCCGCATTTTTGATAATTTCGACATAGTTAGAGGCATATAGGCCATCTTTTTTAGCAACCACTTCTTTATTAGAATCTGGGCTACCGCTCATTGCAATCGCCGTTGCCGAGGTTAAGGCAAGGGCTGTTGCTAGTATTGTTTGTTTAGTACTGAACATTTTCAATCATTCCTCCGTTTTTGCCACCATCCCAATCATGGACACGCCAAGTAACCATCGCTGTACGGTGGTAAACGTTGTTCGTACCTTCCAATTTACGCATTTGCGGCATAGGTGGTTGCACATAACCTGTTTCGTCAGTGACACGACTCATTAAGAAAGCCTCTTTGCCATCCCAGTCCCATTCAAACTCAAAACGCGTCCAAGCTTTATCGAGTACCGGTGACGTGAAATGTGCTTCTTTCCAGTTTCTACCCCCATCAACAGAAACATCCACATGCGCCACTTTGCCACGACCTGACCAAGCCAAGCCACGAATGTAATATTTTCCAGGGCCTTGCATTTTAAAATCTGGTGACGGGTAAGTTATGACCGAGTTGGCTTCCATATACCAAGAGAAACGCTGTGCAGTTCCATCAGGCATGAGCTCACTGTACTTAGAGGTTTCTTCACGGTGCTGCATCGGCACATCATGCACATAAAGACGACGTAGGTATTTCACCCACATATTGGCTTCACAACCAGGAACCACTAAACGAATTGGATAACCCTGTTCACGACGAAGTGCTTCACCATTTTGCGCGTAAGCCACAAAACAGTCATCCATCGCAATATCAATCGGTAATGAACGCGACATCCCGGAAGCATCTGCCCCTTCCGGTAAAATCCACTTACCTTCCGGCTTAATGCCGGCTTCTTTAAGCAAGTCAGACAAGCGAACACCGGTATATTCCGCACAAGACATCATACCGTGTGTCCACTGTACTGAGTTCAGCTGAACCCCTTTCCATTCCATGGCACCATTCGCAGGACACTCAACAAAGTGAATTCGGGAAACGGATGGGAATCGCTTTAGGTCATCCATGGTGAAAATCAAAGGACGTTCAACCAAACCATGAATCACCAAACGATGTTCTTCAGGGTTAATGGTTGGTACACCCCCGTGGAAACGCTCAAAGTGGAGGCCGTTCGGGGTAATAATGCCATACAGACTTTGCAAAGGCGACATGGTAATCGAAGCCATTGCATCCGGCGTCAACCACTCCAAAGTCCGGCGTTGTACTTCTTTTTCATAAGGAGAAGGCATTCCGTAAGGATACTTACGAACCCCAAACCCTAAGCTTTTGCGCGCAGCGCCATCTTGTAATACATCCGTTACCTCTGCCTTACCTGCGTAAGGGGCAACCGCTTTAGTTGGATTATAGGTTTTGCCTTCAGCCGCTGAAGCCGCTTTGGTAAAAAGCACGCCCCCAGCTACAGCTGCACCGCCTTTTAAGAAGGCGCGACGTCCTTGGTTGCGACTCTCATCCGTTTGAGTGGCAACCTTTTCAACGATTCTATCTGTCATTTAATGCTCCTTGATGGGTGCTCTTCACACCGAAAAGTCAAGAGGTTTACTAATTAGGAAACCTTTCATAAAAAAACCAAATAAAACTGACTTATATGCGTTATCGATTTAATGTTGAAAGATATCATAGTTAATGAATGTGTGACGCTTCCACGCAAAAGCAGAAGACGCACAGTTTTTCTAGTCGTCTATAATATGTTTTAAGCGTTTTCACTTCAAGAATAAAATAAGAGTTTGCTTATATAATTTTTTTATGCAAGCCCGATTTAAATCTATGGTGTTACAAAATAAACTATACCGAACGCTGACAAATTGGGCCTGTTTTCGGCGTTTCTATATCTTCAGCCACCTGGGTTAAAAAGGCTTGTAGCTCTTCGATCGTCAGTACCGACAAGATTTTATTCATAATCACAGGATCAATGGCAATGGTCGTATAGTCACCCGATGCCAACTGCACCTGCACACCACACACGTCCGCCAAAGCACCGACTTCATTGCCTTCTATTTGAGCCGCCTGCTCACCAAACAGCATATCGCTGTATAAAGTTTCAATTTGTTCTGCTATTTCATCCGTTAATTCACCTATCACCTTCACTTCAAAACAGGCATCACCATTGGGCGACTCATCCATGCGAATACTGGATGAATACCCTAACCCATCGACTTGCTGACAAAACCGCTGCGCAATCGCGTCATCAAAAAACGTATATTCAAAATCTTCTAACATCATGCCTCCTAAACATTCAGTTTTATTCATTACAACACAAGGCTCACAAACATTACCTTCACTCGATAGCCTTTATTTTTAACCCCAATCAGCGTATCATTCTTTCAACTGACAGACTAGGAGATTTCGATGATTGAACGCCAATTCCCCATTACCCGTATGCGTCGCATGCGTAAAGATGCTTTCTCACGTAAGTTAATGCGAGAGCACACCCTCACTGCGGACGATCTCATCTATCCCATGTTTGTGATTGAAGGTCACAATCAACGTCAGACCATCTCATCTATGCCCGACATTGAACGCCTCAGCATTGATTTACTGATTGAAGAGGTTCGTCAATTACATCAATTAGGCATTCCCATGGTGGCGCTTTTTCCCGTCCCCGCAGCGGACACCAAAACGCTTGAAGCCACCGAAGCCTACAATCCCGATGGTTTAGTACAAAGAGCCATACGCGCACTTAAAGCGGAAATACCGGAAATGGGCATTATGACCGATGTCGCTTTAGACCCTTACACCACTCATGGCCAAGACGGCATTATTGACGAAAATGGTTATGTTCTCAATGACGACACCATCGACGTCCTGATGCAACAAGCCCTCTCTCATGCCGAAGCCGGTGCCGATGTCGTCGCCCCATCCGACATGATGGATGGCCGCATTATTGAAATTCGTGAACATTTAGAAGAACATGGCCACATCAATACCCGGATTATGGCTTATTCTGCTAAATACGCTTCTGCTTATTATGGCCCCTTCCGCGAAGCCGTTGGCTCTGCCGGCAACTTAGGCAAAGCCGATAAAAAAACCTATCAAATGGATCCCGGCAATAGTAATGAGGCGCTGCATGAAGTGGCCATGGACATTAATGAAGGCGCGGATATGGTCATGGTAAAACCCGGCATCCCTTATTTAGATATTGTCTATCGTGTGAAGCAAGAATTTAAAGCGCCTACGTTTGTTTATCACGTCAGTGGCGAATATGCGATGTTAAAAGCCGCCGCGTTGAATGGCTGGATTGATGAACGCAAAGTGGTTTTAGAAACCCTGTTAAGCTGTAAACGTGCAGGCGCAGATGGCATCCTAACCTACTACGCCAAGGTTGCTGCTATTTGGTTAGCGGAAGACGCCGCGACAAAACAAGGCTAAGGGGATGACAGACTGTTATGCTGTGCTCGGCAACCCCATTGCCCATTCTAAATCGCCGATGATCCATCGGCTATTTGCCGAACAAACGCATCAAGACCTCTGTTATGAAGCCATCTTGGTTGACCCGGAAGAAACCTCATTTCAAGCAAAGGTCGCTCAGTTAAGAGCCCAAGGTTATAAAGGTCTGAATATTACCGTTCCCTTTAAATTGGATGCCTTTGAATTAGCCGATGAACTCAGTGAGCGGGCGCAACTGGCGCAAGCGGTCAATACCTTTCATTTTCAAGAAGGCAAAATTCTAGGTGACAATACCGATGGCATAGGTTTAATCAATGATATTGAAATAAACGCCGGCTTTGCCATTCAAGGCAAAACCCTACTCATACTCGGTGCGGGCGGTGCGGTGCAAGGTATTCTTGACCCATTACTGCAAAAACAACCAGGCCTGGTACATATTGCCAATCGAACCGCCAAAAGAGCGCAAGTGCTCAGTGAACGCTTTACTGCGGAGTGCAGCTTAACCAGCAGTGACTGGGCATCCATCCCCCTGCGTGAACAGGGCTACGACCTGATTATCAATGGCACGGCTGCTAGTTTAGAAGGCAAGTTACTGCCCATTGACCCCCAATTGATTGGCGAAAATAGTTTGGTATATGACATGATGTATGGCGCTGAACCCACCTGTTTTTTAGACTGGGCCAAACAACACCAACCTCAGTGCCAAGTTCGAGACGGACTCGGCATGTTAGTGGGACAGGCCGCCGAAGCCTTTGGTATTTGGCGAGGCGTTGAACCCAAAATGCAACCCGTTATCGAAGCCATTCAAGCACAAATGCGCTCATAATCGTTATACAATCGGTTATAACTGGCTATTCGCTTCCGTTGATTGCTGCTGATAATCGTTTTTTAACGCAACATAATGCGCGGCAGAATATTTAAAAAACGCTTTTTCTTCATCCGTTAAGGCGCGCAGTTTTTTCACCGGTGACCCAACATATAAATAACCGGACTCTAACACCTTGCCCGCTGGCACCAAGCTGTTCGCGCCCACCAACACCTGGCTTTGCACCACCGCATTATCCAACACCACCGACCCCATACCAATCAGGCATTCATCTTCAATCACACAGCCATGCAACACCACATTATGACCGACAGTCACATCCGCGCCGACAATACATTGGGAGCCTTTTCCAAACGCCGAAGCATGGGTGGTGTGACACACACAGCCATCTTGAATATTGGATCGCGCGCCAATTTTAATCGCATTCACATCGCCTCTTAACGTTGCATTCGGCCAAACGCCAACCTCCTCAGCCAACTCACATTGGCCAATCACCACCGCAGATGCATCCACCCAAGCGGTTGCCGCGATGTTCGGCGAAAAAGATTGATAGTTTCTAATCGACATACTGTCTCCAATTGGTTTTATTTGCTTAAAGAGACCTTTGCACAAAATGGATTCACCAATAAAAAAGGCTAAAATTTGACCAGGCCTGGTCGAATTTACGTCCTAAAATGCAACGATCATTCACGACACCAACCATCATTAAGCCCTGCAAAATGAAACGCCCCCGATTATAGCAAAGTCGATGTTTTCAGCATAAAGGCACACTCAACCCCCATGAATGGTTTGTCCTTTCACCTGATTACGACCATTTTCTTTAGCTAAATACAGTTGCTCATCTGCCATTTTAAAAATTTCATCCGGCGTTTTATCTAATAGCGGATGTAAGGCTACACTCCCCAAACTCACTGTTAATTGGGTGGGTGAATCGGTTGATTGACAAAATTCCGATTGTTCAATCTTCGTTCTAATACGTTCTGCTAAACTATGGATATTTGTCGGGTCGAAATCCACCGCTAAAATGGTAAATTCTTCACCACCCCAACGACAAAGATCATCTTCCGTCCTCACGGCACTGACTAAAACCTGTGCAACTTCTTTCAGCACTTGATCCCCATACGCATGACCATAGTTATCATTAAGGGGTTTAAAATAATCAATGTCGATCATAATTAAGCCAAGCCAAAATTGATGTCTTTTCGATAATGAGATTTTTTGTCTTATCTGTCCACTAAAAGCGCTGCGATTTGCGAGCTCTGTTAAATCGTCCATTGTCGAGACCCGAATAAACGCTTCATTGATCAATTGCAGTAACACATTACACACACGGTCAGAGGCATTTTCCATCTCACCCAAAAATGCGGTAATTTTTTCCGGGTGATGCTCTTTGGCATCTTGTAATGCCAGATAGCCGAGCTCGTGAACTTTTTCATGCGCTTCAATAAAGTGCGCTCTTTGCTCTTCGGGAATGGTCTCCAACCCGCCGGAATTTAACCACTGACCCAACTGGCACTCTGAAGTCGAAAAGGGAAAATCCGCATCGACAATATCGTCCAAGGCCGCTTGATAAGCTCTAATTTTCCAACTTTGGTGGTCAATAAACGCTTGCAACAGCATTTTGGGCGCGTTTGAAGAAATGAGCTGAAAAGTGCGCTGCATTCTATCGACTTCCAATTCAGAACGTTTTTTCAAGTTGTTCAAGGTTTCATGCAATTGAAAGACGGAATTCACGATTGACTGAACCATATCGACCGTATGGCACAAACCCTTGGCCAAGCACGGATTAGCTTTTCCCTCAACAATAGAAATAAATGTTTTTCTGACTTTACTTAATATGACCATGATGTGATTGTGCGAAAGCCCAGCTCGATGCGATTTCAGCGCTTGGTCATACATTACGCTATAAAACTGATCATTAAATTCACCCGAAATAAAAACCGTATAAAAATCGGCTCTGAAAATCGGCTCTTTATGAGGGGTTTCTAAATCGAATTTTTGTAGCCATCGTGTTAACCGTGATTCAAAATTCGGCTTTTGAGCCATTAGGAATTCATGATTATTCTGTACCGCCAAGGTTTCAGAAACCGAAAGACCAATCATTTCTTTTATTAAGTGCATATTTTGTTATCTCATTACCTTTTCCTAACGAACCTCATGCAAAGCCCATAAAATAAAGGTTAGTCATTGGTTTCACTATATAAGGCGTATTGATTCTTGCCGGCATTTTTAGCCTTATACATCGCTTGATCGGCTTGTGCTAAAAACTGCTTAGGGTTGATATCCGCTTGCTCAGTTGAATAAATATTAATCCCGATACTGACACCAAATGACCCCTTACAGTTTTGTGGACACCAATAGCTTTTCTTAACGCCTTCTATCAACTTGACTGCCAAGGCTTCAGCATCTGATGGCTGATGAAAGCCGGTCATTAAAATGGCAAATTCATCGCCACTCAGTCGAGAAATCGTATCACTTTTACGAACCAGTGACAGACAGAGCTCTGAAAAATCAACCAAAATTTCATCCCCTGCCTGATGCCCCAGCGTATCATTCACTTGTTTAAAGCCATCCAAGTCTAAATATAACAGCGCTAAATGCGTTCCCAAACGCTGACTCTGCTCCATTTCATGCGCCAACCTATCCTCGAATAAACTCCGATTCACCAACCCGGTCAAAGGATCCCGAAATGCATTTTTAGTGATTTCACTATTGGTAATGTCTTTACCAATAGAAACAAACCCTTCCAGCTCATCCCCATCACTCATTAAAGGCGTAATGGTTTTTTCTTCATAATAAAGGCTGGCGTCCTTACGTCGGTTAATCATCATACCGCGAAAGGCCTCGCCTGATTTTATGGTTTTCCAGAGTTTGGCATAATAGGTGCGCGGATGATGACCCGACTTGAATAAAGATGGCGTCTTGAACAATAACTGATCTTTTTCATAGCCGGTAAAATCACAAAGTGCCGGATTGACATATTCAATTTTGCCATCAGGATCGGTGATAAAAATAAAATCGGATGTTTGCTCAACAATTTGTGCCATGCGTTTTGCGTGAACTTGAGCTTGGTGTTTTGTAGTTTTTAATTTACGCTGATAATACATCGAAAAAGACCAAACTAAAATCAATATCAACACTAGGATTCCACCGATTAGTAATCTTTGATAAGCACCGGCAAACATTTCTTGCGGCGCAATGTCACTCACCACTGCAAACCAAGGGTCGCCGGTAATCAGTCTATTTTGGCTGCCATTGCTAACAAGCGGTTTGAGCAAATCACCTTCTCGATAAATCGTCGCTGCATAAATATGACCATCGGCTTCCCAAGCAAATTGCGGTTGATCCAGCAGAGCTCGGATATAGCCCCAACTGCTGGGTCTTTCTTTCGCAAAACTGTGTCGATGGTCGAACATATTGCCCCAACGTTTGTCCGCATCCCCGCCGGCAAGCCAATGCCCTTGAGAATTGAGCAGTAATAAGTGGTCACTATCGGTTGTCGGATGAGCCATCTCAAATAATTTCAGAACATTGCCAATACGAACATTAATAATGATAATGCCAAGATGCTGTCCCTGTTCATCGACGACAGGAGAAGCAAAACGAACCATCGGTTGTATCGGGCGCTCAATTTCTCCGCGCTCCACATTTAAACCCAGTGACGAAACATATAAACCACCAACAGGTAACTTGTAGCTGTTTTGAAAATAATAACGACCGCTTTTATCTTGAAGTTGGTCCGCTTCAATCACCACAGGCAAGCCATTTCGATTATCAACACGAACCCTTTCTTGACCGGTTTCATCAAGATACCGAATTTGGGCATAATGGTTTTTATACTGAGACAACACCATAAAACGGGATTGCAAACTGTGCAAATCGCCTTCAGCAATCAATTTAATTTGTGCTGCATCACTGGCTATCGTCAGTACATCAGCAGCCACACCCTTCATTTTCTCTGCAAGCTTATCCTTCATCTGCATCGTCGAAAACTGCATGGCTTGTTGCCAGTGATTGCGAACCACTTCTTTATCAAAAAGATGAAATACCGCTAAAGCAAGCATTAAAGGAATGGCGAACGCCAAAATGCGCCAATAAAGTCGTTGAATTGTCATAATAGAGTGCTCTTTTTTTGTCGTTTTTTATTTGTTATTTTTGGTCAGAAAACAGCAGGCTTGTGCTTCTGATAATACCGCTCAAATTCAGCCAACGGCAAGGGTTTTGAAAACAAAAACCCCTGTACATTGATACAACCAACCGATTGCAGATATTCTGCTTGAGAAGCAGTTTCAACCCCCTCTGCAATAATTTGTTTTTTTAGACTCTCACTCATTTTCACGATGGTTTCAATAAAAATAGCGCCGCTTTCTGAATCAAAGTCATCAATAAAACTTTTATCAATTTTGATTTGATCAACATGAAATTTTTTGAGATAAGACAAAGATGAAAATCCGGTGCCGAAATCATCCAACGAGATAGAAAAACCCATTGATTTTATAGCATTAACTGTTTTCAAATTATCTACCGAGTGATCAAAAAATAAATATTCCGTCACCTCTAAATCAATTTTTTTGGGATCAAGTTGATACTTAGCCAATAAAGATTTTAAATAATCACAAAACCCGGGTTCCGCAAGCTGTCGCGCCGACACATTAATCGATAACACACAGTCCGGCAAACGTTTTGACCAAAGCTGGAGTTGTGTAAATGCGGCTTCCAAAACCCATTCGCCCAATTGCACGATAAACCCATTTAATTCTGCAATCGGAATAAAGTCTGCCGGTGAAATCACCTCTCCATTCGGCTTTATCCAACGGATTAACGCTTCAGCCCCAACAACCGTTTTGGTCTTTAAATCAATCTTTGGTTGGTAATACAAAACAAATTCTTGATTTTGTAAGGCTTGCCGCATCGAATGATCCAATTCGATATTTTTCTGAACGCGTTCATTCAACTGAGGTGAATAAAAATAATAGCGACCTTTACCCAGTCGCTTAGCTTCATACATGGCAATATCGGCTTTTTGCATTAGCTCTACATAATTTTTGCCATTTTCAGGATAGCAACAAACACCAATACTACAACTCACAGCAAAACTATTATGACAACAATTACCGAGGTTCAACAAAGCATTTATTAAGGCTTGCATCAGCTTTTCCAAACGCATCTTGGATTCACAATCAGCAACCAACATAACAAATTCATCACCGCCGACACGTGCTAAAAAACTATTCGAGGGCGAATGTGATTGCAGCGCCTTAGCCGCACAGCAAAGGATATGATCGCCTTTATCATGCCCTAAGGAATCATTAATATATTTAAAGTCATCAAAATCCAAAAACAGCAAAGAAAAACCACGTTTTTTTGGGTCAGAAACATTAACGAGTTCTGTAATATGCTCTTTCAATGCCAAACGATTGCATAGTCCGGTTAAACTATCTGTTCTGACTTTCTGATATAACAGTCGTTTATCATCTTCCAATCCGGCAAAAGCCTTCTTCATTGCCAAATAAATGGAATTCAACTCAGTAATGGGAGAAGCTGGCAACACCTGACAAGGGTTAAAAGCATAGTCCACCAGTTGATTTAAAGGCTTAATAATGTAACGCCTCAATATCTCAATAAAAATAAGCACGCCAATGAAGGGCAATATAATTAAATAAATAAAGAAGGTTTTGATACGCTGCGCCAGAAGATATTCGTAGGCTTGATAATTTGGCGTAAAACCCACGGACAAGGTTTGAACTTCACGGCCTTGTAAAATCTCAATTTTATTGACAAGTATCCGCTTTTGTTCAAAAAGTTTTTGTGGCTGAAAATTCGCTTCAGAAATATCCAAATGTTGTATGGAATCCGTCACTGCTGAATTAATATTGGAGGAATATAAGATTTTATTTTGCGAAGCAATCACAATGTCATCTACAAACCGGTTGGTAAAAGTAACCCAATCCATTTGCTGATAAATTTCCGGCGCATTACGATCATCAGCAATGAGAGGCGCAACCGCCTCAGAAAGTTCTAGTAAGTCTTTTTCAATGTGTTCATAAGCCAATTCGGAAAATTGCACTTTCAACTTGGCATAATAAAATATTTCAATGACGATGCCGTAACTAGCCAATAGCAACAAAATTAATACGGAAAAACGAAACAGACTCATGATAGCACCTTTGCCAACATTAAATTCACCTGAGCCGTTTGCATAGGCTTGGTTAAAAAGCCATTCATTCCTGCTTGGAGACAAGCCTGCTTTGACGCATCATCATCATTACCTGTTAAGGCAATAATTGGTGTGAAATTACCACTTTTCCGAATCCGTCTAGTGGTTTCTAAACCGTCCATTTCCGGCATTTGCATATCCATGACAATGCAATCAAATGCTTGACTGGAAAGCACTGCAAGCGCTTGTTGGCCACTAGACACGACCGAAGTTTGATGACCCAGTTTCTGTAAAATGGTGCTTTGAATCTTTTGCATCATGGCATTGTCATCAACTAACAGCAGTTTCATAGCCGGAAAAGGTGTTCGAAACACCCTAGAAATCTTCCCACTCTGTTGCAGTTGCCGCAATCTCTTGGTTGGACTGCTTAGCAAGCGATTTGGATTGATCGGAAGTTTTTGCCGGGGTCTCTGTCATTGTTACTGACACAGAAGCTTTTCGAGAGGCCTGTATTGGCATTGAAGCACTCGAAGCCGTTTTAAAGAAATCCATTTCCTGTTTTAGTTTGGCGGCTTGGCCATTTAAGTTCTCAGAAGAGGCCGAAGTTTCTTCGACCAGAGCGGCATTTTGTTGGGTCACATTGTCAATTTGCACAATGGCATGATTCACCTGACCAATACCATCAGCCTGCTCTCGTGACACTTGGGCAATTTGTTGAACCATTTGATTCATATCCGCAATTGAGGCATGAATTTCTTTTAACACACCTCCTGAACGATTGGCTAATTCCGCTCCCTGACCGACCTTCTCACTACTCTGTTCAATAAGCCCTTTAATATCTTTGGCAGCTTCTGCCGACTTTTGAGCCAAATTACGCACTTCTCCGGCCACAACGGCAAATCCACGACCGTGATCACCTGCTCTTGCCGCCTCTACCGCAGCATTCAGCGCTAATAAATTGGTTTGAAAAGCGATGCCGTCAATTAAATTCACAATGTCTGAAATACGCTCGCTTGAAGCTTGAATTTCCTGCATTGCCACAATGGTTTCTTGCATTACCCGCTCGCCATTTTGCGCTTTGTTTTGTACTTCTTCCGCTAAATTTGCTGCTTGCTGAGCATTTTCAGTGGAATGAGTTAATTGGCTGGTCATTTCATCCATAGTTGAAGCAGTTTGTTCCAAAGCGGCAGCTTGCTCTTGTACTCGCTGACTTAAACTATTTGAGCCTTGAGCGACTTCTTGAGCTGCCAGACTGACTTCCTTAGAAACTTGCGACGCCACTTCAACCACTTCCGACATTTTGTTCAATGAATAATTGATGGCATTTTTTAAATCGTGCAACTGGCCTTTAAAGTGACCATCCGGTAACTTAACGGTTAAGTCGCCCGCAGCCTGGGCGGCCACCACATCACTGATTGCGACTATTGCATCGGCAATATGTTCTAAGGAGGTATTAATACCTTGCTTCATCACGCCTAAATCGCCCGGCGCCGTGGTTTCAATTCGACCATTGAAATCGCCTTCATTTACCCGTGCCATCACCGAATTAATATCGGAAACAATGCCATTTAGTTGTGTCATGACATCAGCTGTTTTTTCAAGCATTTGTCGATAATGCCCCTCGGCAGAAATTTCAACTTGCTCATCAAATCGACCTTCAGAAAGGGTATCTAAGGTATTGTTTAGTTGAAACATGACTTGCTTGACATTATCAATGGAGCCATTAATACCGGATTTTAACGTAGCCAAATCACCCTGATAATTGGCTTCGACTTTTTGATCAAACACCCCTCTTTCCAAGGCTTTGGTCGCTGAATTAATCTCAGCAAAGGCTTGTTGCAAGTTTTGTAAAAGCCCATTGAGCACTTTACCCACTTTGCCGATTTCATCCTTATCATCCAAGTCACTGCGGATTGAGAAATCATAATTCTGCTGTAAGTTTTCAAAAACATTGGTGAGTGTCTGTGCGCTGCGTGATATTTTTTGAACCACAAAAACCAACGCGATAACAACCAGGCCTGCTAGCAATAAATATAAAATCATCAATTGTTGATAAAAGGCCTCGTTTTTAGCGGCAATTGCCTCATTGAATGTCTGGCGAAACTTCTCCAATGCACCATCAACTTGATGAATTGATTGACGCATCTCACCTCTAAATCCCTTTTCTTCGGTAAAGCCAATCACTTCATAGCCCTCAGCCATACCCTTAAAAGCCTTGCGATAAGCGTCCAATTCGGTTTGTAGTTGCATAGTCAGTTTAGCGGGCAATTCAGAGGTATACAGATGTTCACTAAAAATCGCATAATCATGGTTAAACTTTGTAAGATATTTCGGATCCATTCGCAACAAAAAGTCTTTTTCACGACGGCGTAACATCAGCGTATCGGCAAGCAATTGCGGCTTATTTAAGTTCTTTATGGTTTTCTCTATTTCATGTACCCGTTTTCTGAGCTCACCCTGAAGACCGGATTTCTCATTTAAACCGACGGTTTCATAAGCAGCAACCAGTTTATTAAAACCGTCTTCATAGGCAGAAAAATAGCTATGAAGCTGACGAGAATCCATCAGGTCAAGCCCTAAGGCATCCATCTCTTTTTCTAGGGCTTTTATGGTGGTTTGGTAGGATTGATAGGTCTGTTCAAACTTAGCGCGATATTTTATGTCTTTACGTGCAAGAAAGTCTTTTTCATGCTTTCTTAATTCGAGCTCATAAAGCTTAACATCTTCTAAGATCGTTTTGGTATGCTCCAGCTCTTGTGCATGCTTGATTGAATAGTCGATTACGATGAGATTAGCGATCATTGAACACACGATCGCCACTGACAAAATATTTAATTTTGTTTTGATTAACATGGGCGTGCAACCTTTTTATTTAAACAGCGTTATATTTATTATTTTTTTTAAAGCCTTTAGGCAAGCCGCCGCTGGCTTCAAGCGGCATTGACGATACCACGACTATATGTACAGATTAGTCACTTTTTATTACATTTAACCTTACTATTAATTTGGTTAATGGTTTTTAGCTTAAATTGAATGACTCAACAGTTTATTTTTATCTTTTATTAGTAAATTTAACATTTGAACCACACAGCGGTTTTTAATGTTTACATAGGAGCTAACAGCCTGTCAATGTTTATTAGTATTTTCTAATAAACACTCTACCGCCAAACATATCATAACCATTTGAAAAATATAATTTTATTAAAAACATAATGCCATAGAGACCTTTGCATGAGTGGGATGCGAAAGAAAAATAGGGGAAATTTTAACCCTTTTTATTCGTGACACCAATCTCGTGCAAAGGGCTCATTTAAATGAAAAACTCGGCATTCTCTTGCCTTCGCCGGATCAATGTTTTTTCAATCGCCGACACGGTGGTTTTGCTGATACCTTGTTGTTTTGCAATACTAGCAAATTGGCTCAGTGCTTCGGAAACTTCATAGATGCACTGCTGCGCGTCGCGCCACTTTGCAAAACCGGCACTGGCGGCGAGTTTTTGCATTACTTTAAGCGGTGGCGCTTTTCCGTAGCCACCAAATGCGGTGGCATGTTCATTAAATGGATGCGGACTATAGGTAACATCATAGAAAGGTGCGACCTGCCATTGGCCATTATCCAACTGCAAAAAAGCCCAGTTTTTACTATGATCGTCTTGGTTGGCTGCCAATAAATTGAATACCGCACGCCGGAACTGTAATTGTCCTACCGCCGGTGATTTACAAAGTTGGCGGCTGGCTTTGATCAGGTCAAAATAATCAAGACTTGGCGTTCGAAAATCCGCATCCAATAAACCGCAAACGCTGTGCATATGTAAACGGCCGGCGTTTTGATTGTTTGCCATATCCGGTTTTTGTGGGGCACCTTGATGGGGTGGCAAATAATCAAAACGCTTAAGCGCCAGCCAAGCTTCTGCACCGCTGTTTTCCGGTGCTTCAATTAACTGCCAAATAGGCGGTTGGCAATTTGCTTGCTCGGCCATCTGTAAATAGACCGCCTCACACAAACCTTCTTCGTGACCCAACGGCAAGTTTTTCGAAGTGAATTTGACCAGCCAAGCTTCATCGCCTGGTTGTGCAAAGGTTCGACAATGCTTCATATCAGAAGATTGCATGTAGACTTGCGCTTTTGGCCGTCCACCCCCTGAACTTCCGCCAGCAACTAAAGCCGCTAGCACCTGTTGGGTATGACCATCCATGTTATCCTGCTCTTTATGAGCATATAAAGACTCATCAAATAAGGTTTCTGCCTCTAGCCCCAAAGTCGCTAAATCAAACTCTGAACAAACCTTAGATGAGAATTCGGAAACAGGCAAAAAAGATAACGCCCCCATTCCCCTGTCACCGACCATCGCCAGCCTATCCATTGCCGTCACTTGAGCCGGTAAAATGCCATTTTGCCGGAAAATGCGATCCTGTAGCAGCCTTCCCCAGCCATCGGGAAGGCTGTCATCAAACACGCCATGTATCCCATGATGCGGTTGCTCTGGCGCAATTTGAATTTGAGTATTCGCTTGCAAAGTGAAAGGGGATAAATTTCCAAACCGGCTAATGTAACTTTCTTCGTATTGAAAGAAAACGCCCTGTCGGTTCTGCGCTAAAACCCCTACCGAAATACCTTCTCCGGTGCTAAGAGTGCGAGTAATATTCAGTTTCTGTATCGGTTTAAAAGGCATCTTTGAGTACCTCATCAATGCTGGTCGGCAAGGCGGCATGATCCATATTAGCTTGAGTCAGTTGATAAAGCCGATCAAGAGAATCTAGCGATTGCCACAATAACAATAGCTGTCGAAATGAAATCTGCCCGGTAAGTTCAAACTTCTTAATGGTCGAAGCAGGCACACAACTCCGTTGAGCAAGTGCTTCACGAGACAGCTTGGCTTGTTTGCGTAAGCTCCGTAAATATCGGGCATAGGCTTGACTAACATCAGTGTCATCTAACAGTGGAAAACGCATCTCATAACTCTAAAAGGATACAGTGAAGATTATTATATAGAAATATTTAAAGAAATGGACACGACTGTATCCAAAACCAATCATAAAGAATCCATTAAAATCTTGAAATAGCAGCCTGTCAGACTTAAGCCAGTCCACTAGAATTTGTATACGTCAGCCGTTCCTTTGGGCGGGTGTTTATAGCGTTTGTAATTCCATTGATATTGTGTGGAAAACCGCTTAGCACATTTTTCAACGCTTCGATTCAAGGCAGTGGTGGCGATGGCTTCATCGGTATTGGCCACATCGGCTTCAGCGGGGGTGATATGCAAATAATACCCTTGCCCGTCCGGCAAGCGCTCTGCGACAATGGTCAGCACTCGACAATTGGATTTTGCCGCCAGCTTGGAAACCAACACCATGGTTCTCGCCGGGTGATTAAAGAAAGGCGCATAAACGCCACCGCTGGCGCCGGGATCTTGATCGGGCAAAATGCCAATCAATTCATTTTTGCGTAAGGCTTGACGCAGACGCTTCACGCCCGTTAAATCGGTCGGCACCAGTGTCGCCCCTGCTCTTTGGCGAACCTTAGTCATAAAAGATTCCATGTAAGGAATATTGGGGGGTCGATAGAGAATGGTCATGGGATAATTTTGCGCCAGATAAAGCCCAACCACTTCCCAGCAGCCGATATGAGGCGATAACACCATCACCCCTTGTCCCTGCGCAAAGGCTTCTTTAATATAAGACTCACCGCTGACACCTTGAATTTTTTTCAATATTTTATCAGTCGGCCAGCACCATAAAGCCCCTAGTTCAGTGGTGGTTTTCCCCAATTCCATCAAACTTTTCTTTAACAATTGCTGTTGCTGATTTTCAGAAAGATAAGGGAAAGCCAACTCGATATTAATCTTCGATATGCGTTTGGGCTGGGAGGGGAGTTTCCATAATAACCAACCCATCACTGCGCCAAAACGATGATTAACCGGTAAAGACCACCAAGAAAAAAATCGCAATAAACCAATAATCAGCTTGCCTTGAACGGCTTTTTGAGAGGATTTCGCCATTGTTAGATTCTACTTCTTACACTTGGGGACAGACCCCAACATTGTTGGGGTCTGTCCCCAAAATTACGATCTTTCCATGACAGGGTTTGAACTAAACTCGAAGCAACCACGGAGGGCTTATCGAGATTGGTTAAAGACACTTCTGTAATTGCAGGTCGGTACTTGCCAATTTCTTTCCCTTTAGTGGGTTGAAAATCTAACCAAATAATATCTTCACGTTCAGGGATATACTTTTGGTTCATTCAATTATCTCGCTTTCCAAAGGCGACGCCGGTAATTCGCCATGCGATGTAAAAGCATCCGGTTCTTCAAGCAACTGAGCTTCAGAGAAGGGTAAAAAATCAGACGGTTGAAGCGTTTTTTTAACGATGAATCCATCCTCAAAGATTGCGACCTTTACAGGGGTATTTTCGGTGAAATGGGGGATATCTTTGATTGCACCGGAAACGCTTAGACCAAGACTATTCCCCCATTTTTGGATTTTTGTATCAATCGCAAGCTTGGCCATAAAATTACCTCCTTTCTTTGTTTACACAAAGTAAATAATATTTGGGGACAGACCCCAACATTATTTTAATTTAATGCGGCTGCGCCTTGATGGTTATCATCGGCCACCAGTGGTTGCATGGCGTGCCAAAGATTGGCATACAGGTGCGAATTTTGTTGCTCCTGTGCCAACAGCAACTCTTTCATCTTTTGACGTTGTTGCGGTTTGCTGTAACAGGCCGGGCAGTTATCCTGAATTACCGGTAACCCTGCGGCTTGGGCAAAGGCACGCGTTTGTGATTCCCGCACGCGTACCAGCGGACGAATAATGCGAATATCTTTTTCATTGTTCAAATAATGCGCTTTCATGGTGCGTAACTCACCGGCATTAAACGCCGACATCAAAAAACTTTCAGCCAAATCATCCAAGTGCTGAGCCAACGCCAAGACATTGTAGCCTTCACGACGACACACGGTATAAAGCGTGCCGCGTTTATGACGAGAACAAAAGCTGCAAAACGAATCGCCTTTCATGTGTGCATCCGCCAGCGCAACCATATCTTCGGACGCAAAAAAATAAGGCACCCCCAGGGCGGCAACCCATTCTTTAAGCGGCGAGGGATCAAACCCCGGAATTTCAGGATCAATCGTACAAGCCGCCAATTCAAACTTAACCGGAGAATGACGCTGTAAATGCTTTAACACCAATAATAATGACAGTGAATCTTTTCCGCCCGACAGCCCTAATAAAATCCGGTCACCTTCACGAATCATTTGAAATTGTGCAATGGCTCGACCCACCAATTTTAAGATGGATTTTGGCGGGCGTAACAGGTCGGCAGGCGCGTCTTGCAGGGATTCAGATGGGGTCGTCATAGCGTGGGATTCAGTCATCATAGAACTTCTTTATTAAACAGGTTTGATTAAACGCGTTATTTTACACGGCTTAGGCTTAAACAGGAATGGAATCCGTAGTTGGATTAAGGTAATTGGTTGGCTAGCAAGCGGCTGATTTCCTCACGCCAGCTTTGCGAGAGCGCTTTAAGCGTAACGGCTTCGGCTAATAGCTGCCAATCATCCAAGCTTTGATGGTGAAACTTGGCTAAAAACAACCGTTGAATATCAGCACCGGATCCCGTTTTATGCACAGAAACGCCCAGGCCTGGTGAAATTTCACCGCCTTTTAACACCCGACAATAAAAGCCCACCCGACCTGACAAACTGTAATGTTTCACAAAACGCTGATCGCCATTGATTTGTCCCAGCTTCCAACAAGGAGAGCGTGGTTGACTGACTTCTAATAACACACTGTCGATTTGCAACTGGTCACCGACCTGAACATCAGACTCGTCAAGCCCGGCCAGGGTTAAATTTTCACCCAAAAATCCAAATGGCTGTTCGGCAACGCCATGCAAAGCATAATTCGATTCAGGAATCACCATTACCGCTTTATCCTCACCACCATGATTGATTTTATCGGCTTGTTGATCACCGACAAGACCTTGCTTGGCAACCTCGACAGGCAATTGACACGGCTGCTTGGCAATTGCCGATGCCGTTTCCCCCCGCCAAGGATAAGCTTGAATGTTTCCCACATTCACTGAAACCACCCGCATTATTCCTCCTAAAATCAATACCCTAAAAAAAGATATTATCAGATAAAATTCCCATAGTTATCATCATTCAGGTAAAATCGCAAATTATTTCAAAATAGAAAAAGTCAATCCATGAAGTATTTCGCCCCTCTATTATTGTTCGTATTGCTTTTACCCGGCTTATCTATCGCCGCAGGCCAAAAAACCATCGCCTTTGCGCAAGATGATATGGCAAACGATTTTAGAAAGGCTCAAGTGGATGAAGTGCAAGAAGCGGTTGCCGCTCACCCTGATTTACGGTTTATTGCCTCAAATGCGAAGGGCAAAACGTCTTTACTGATTTATCAAATCGATCACTTTATTCAACAAAAAGTCGATTTAATCATCGTCGGCACCAATGACGCCAAAGCGGTGGTGCCGGTGATCACCAAAGCCTATCAAAGTGGCATTCCTGTGATTATTTTAGACAGAGGTATTGATTCCAAAAGCTACACGACATTTATCAATTCTGACAATGTTAAAATCGGCCAGTTAGGTGCAAGCTATATTGCTGACAAACTCAACGGTCAAGGCCGGGTTTTATTAATGGAAGGCATTCAAACTGCCGATGTGACTCACTTACGCAGCCAGGGATTTTTACGGGAAATGGCAAAATATCCCAAAATAGAAATCATCAAACGCACCGGCAACTATTTACGCAGAGACGCCATTATTGAAATGGAAAAGTTGCTGAAAGAAGGGATTGAAGTCGATGCCATCTTTTCTGAAAGCGACAGTATGCTGAGCGGCGCTCGCAGTGCTTTACAACGATTTAATATGGATCCATCTAAGTTAATTACCGTCGGCTGTGATTACACCAGTGAAGCCCAAGAAGCAATCCGTAAAGGCACACAAACTGCATCTGTACTCTTTCCGTTAGGGGGCAAAAAATCGGTTGAGTTTGCCGTGAAAATCTTAAATGGAGACACGGTTCCCAAGCACTACTTTATCCCTGTTAAAATTGTTGATCAAACCAATGTCAATGCTGTTAAACCGATTTTCTAGTCAGGGTCAATCAACAACACCTTCATGAACAAAACAACTCTAAATACCAAAATTTCTTTTATCCTCATAGTGACGATTGTTATCACTGTAACCATTATGGGGGTATATTTTGATTTCTTTTTGAAACAAAACGATGAAAACCAAACGCGTTTAAAATTCAGTTATGCTGAAAATCGCGTTGTGACGGATATTGAAAAGACCAAACTCAAACTGGAGGAAGGCGTAAACCAAATCGCACAAGACAAAACCCTTCATGCCTCCATTGCACTGGTTAATAATTATCAAGACAAGCAAAACTATAATGCGATTTTATTGGATGAAGAAAAAAAGATTATTGCAAATATCTTATTAGAAAAGGTCAAAAATGCGTTTAATCATTTCATTTCGCTTTATGATCAAAATGAAGAATTAATTGCGTTTGTTTATGAAAATGAAAAAGGCTATTCACTCAATTTTATTTCTTACGAAAACGGCGAAAAAGTCTTATTTAGCAAACAGGAATCTGAAGACGACTATAAAAAATTAGCCTATCATGCCCCGCATTCGATCAAATTTAAACACTTATTATATTACACCCAACCGCAATTAAAACATGGCAGCCTTGTCACCTATCACTATTTAGATAACAGCCTATACATTATTGCCCACGAGAGTACCTTTAAAGAAAATTCTGACAAAACGTTTGCCCATTTTGAAATGGCGGATAGATTAAATTCGGGCTATTTTAAATCGGTTTCGGATGAACTGAATGTCAATTTATCCATGACCAGCTCACCTCAATATAAAGACCTTGCTCAACCCCTATTCACCGCCAAACAGCGACAAACCCACTTTATTGAATCTGCCCAAGACTATCAAAGTATTTACAGTTTCAGCACCGAAGACTCCCCCCTTTACTTATTGCTTGAATGGGACAAAACCCATTTGAATAAAGCGCTTACTGCTAACCGCAAACAATTGCTTTTATTTTTATTATTGATGATTTCAGTCGCTTTATTTATTGCCTATCAGTTTTTAAAAATACGATTATCAATCCCCATCAACCATTTGATGCAGCAAATTGCCAAAATCAAACAAGGGGACTACAGCCCGACGCCTCTAGTCAAAACAGGGGATGAACTCGAAGATATTTCTAGCCAAATCAATGAACTGGCACAAACAATTGATCATCGAGAATCTGAACTCAAAATCTCCCATGAACACCTCGAATACGTCTCCACCCATGATTCGCTGACAGAATTAGGGAATCGTAGTTTATTCAACCTTGAACTGGAGTATGCGCTAAACCTCGCCAAGCATCATTCACGCCCCTTAGCGGTCATGTTTTTGGATTTAGATCAATTCAAACAAATCAACGATACATTAGGGCACGATGTGGGTGATACATTACTGCAAAAAGTCGCTGAACGACTCAAAGAGTCGCTACACCAAGATGACGGCTTGGCAAGAATTGGTGGTGATGAATTTAATATCTTCACCAACCGATTTCATTCGCGGCAAGACTTAGAGAGAATTTCGCTCAACATTATTCGTTCTTTTGAACCCACTTTCAAATGTTTTGAACATGAAATTAACATCTCAACCAGTATTGGTATCGCCGTTTACCCGGATCATGGGCAAGACGCGATCACGCTGACCAAAAATGCTGATTTAGCCATGTATATGGCCAAAGACAATGGCCGAAACAATTACTGCTTCTATTCCAAAAACCTCTCAGATTCTATTGAAAGGCGCACAGAAATTATTCAAGCATTGAAAGTGGCGCTCAAAATAGGCAATGAATTTCGCCTTCATTACCAACCGAAAATTGATATTCACACCAAAAAAGTGGTTGGTGCAGAAGCGCTGTTACGCTGGAACAGCGCCAGTTTAGGCCAAATATACCCGGATGAATTTATTTCAATTGCCGAAGAAACACACCTCATTATTGAAATCGGTCAATGGGTTCTCAATCAAGCTTGCTCAGATTGGTCTAGACTAAAGGATGCGGGAATCAACCTTGATCAAATCAGCGTCAATGTTTCTAATATCCAACTGCAATACAGCGATATGCTCAGCACAGTAAAAGCCGCCTTAAAAGCCACAAACATGCCGGCCAAGGCGCTCGAACTGGAAGTGACCGAAAGCTATATCGCCACCAATGAACAATCGGCCATTCAAACACTCGGGGAGTTCCGGAAAATGGGCATTGATTTAGCCATTGACGACTTTGGTACCGGCTATTCCTCAATGAACTACTTACAACAATTACCGATTACCCGACTCAAGATAGATAAGTCGTTTGTTGACGAAGTGCCCGACTCCAACGAAAGTGTGGCCGTTGTCAATGCCATTATGGCCTTGGCGCAAACATTCAACTTAAAAGTGACTGTGGAAGGTCTAGAAACACAAACCCAATTGGCTTTTTTTGAAAAACGCCGTTGCCATGACATCCAAGGCTACTACTTCTCTAAGCCCTTACCCTTTTTAATGTTTCAAGACTTCATTAAAACCCACAGTTAATTGGGCACAACCATTGGCCACGCATTCACATGACGATGAATCGTGACATCGATACCATAAACTTGTGCAATACGCTGTTCGGTTAACACCTGCTGTACACTGCCTTGACAAACCAATTTTCCTTGGTGCATTAACACCAGTTCATCGGCATATTGTGATGCTAAATTTAAATCATGTAATACCATGATTGCGCTGATTCTGCGTTCTTTCACCCAATTTTTAAGCAATTTAAACACTTGGTGCTGATGCGCTAAATCTAAATGAGCGGTACATTCATCCAGCAGCAAATAGCGACTGTCGAGTTCGGTTTGAAAGCCGATTTGCGCAAACACTCTGGCCAATTGCACTCGCTGCTGTTCCCCACCGGAAAGCGTTAAATAATTCCGCTGCGCGAGCGCTGTCATATCAAACCACGACAAAGCTTCCATCACTTTGCTTGGCCGATTCAATGCAGAAAACTGATGAATCAATCCCATTTCGACCACTTCGGCAACCCGAAAAGGAAAATCCAATTGAATCGATTGCGGCATCACGGCGCGATGTTTTGCCAAATCTTCCGATGAAAATGTCTCTAGCAAGTTTTCGGCTAGCGAGACTTGGGAGTCTGCCTCGGGAAGGTCTCCGCTCAAACTTTTTAACAAGGTGGTTTTCCCGGCACCATTGGGTCCTAATAAAATCGTCAGCTTTCCAGGCGAAAAGGTGAGATTCAGATCGGTCAAAATGGGCTGGTGATTCAGCTTAATGGATAAGTGATGGGTACGTAACATTTAAAACCCCACTCTCGGTCGGCGCTGCATCAGCAACCATAAAAAGAAGGGGCCGCCGATTGCCGACATCATAATACCGATGGGAATTTCTGACGGTGCCAGCAAACTACGCGCAACCATATCCGATCCAAGCACCAAAATCGCACCAACCAAGGCACTTCCCGGCATCACCCACCGATGATCGGGACCGGTCAAAGATCTGACAATATGCGGTGCGACCAACCCCACAAACCCAATCACACCACTGACTGAAACCGCTGCCCCCACTGCTAACGCGGTTAAGCCGATAACCGACCATTTAAGGTGTTTAACTCCATAGCCCATGTGTGCCGAGACGGCTTCACCCATTAAAAAGGCATTCAGCCCTCTTGCCGCAAATGGCAATCCGAACACGGCTAATAAAATGGGAAACGAAACCATTGAGATGGATGTCCAGTTCGCACCGGCCAAAGACCCTAAACTCCAAAAAGTGAGTGAGCGCAATTGCTCTGCCGTAGCAAAATAGCTTAATAAACCAATCGCGGCCCCGGTGATGGCATTCAATGCCACGCCGGCCAGTAACATCAGCCCAACATCGGTTTGACCGTTTCGGGTTGATAGTCGGTAAATAACACTGGTCACCGCCAGTCCGCCTAAAAAAGCCGCCAAGGGTAAGGCGGCAACCCCCAAATAACTCAGCCAACTGTGGAACCAGGTCGCCCCCAATACAATTATCGTCACCGCGCCCAAAGCGGCACCACTGGAAACCCCCACCAATCCCGGATCTGCTAAGGGATTACGGAATAAACCTTGCATAGCGGCGCCGGAAATACCCAGGCCTGCCCCCACTAAAATGGCCAACACCACACGAGGCAATCGAATTTCAGTCACAATCATCGCCGTTTGTGGAGGGTTAGATTGACCCACTAAACTGAAAAAAAGTTCGTTTAAGGCGATCGGAATCGCGCCCAAGGATAAAGAAAAACTCGCCAGTGCCAAAACGAGCAACCCCAGCCAAAACAGCAATATCGGTGGTTTGCCAAACGGGGTTAACCTGAATCGTTTCGATGATATAGACAATGACATTCCTTCCAAGCTGCTATTGCGTTAAAATTGGGATTATTTTAGGAATGCCTTGATGAAACCTGCTGTCGATCAAATTGCCGATGATTTCCATACGTATATCGCTTCATTCCAGTCTGCTATTTTAGCAACTGTTAATCAATCTGCCACGCCCGATGCCAGTTATGCGCCAATTTTGCAACAAAATGGCCATTTTTATATTTTTATTTCTGAATTGGCTCAGCACACTGAAAACCTGATGACCACACCAACAGCGAGCCTCTTATTTATTGAGCCGGAAGAAGATGCCGGTAACTTATTCGCTCGCAAACGTGCAACGATACAAGTTGTGGCGCGGCCGATTGCACGAACCGATGCCGATTGGCCAGGACTATTAGATGCCATGCAAGCGCAATTAGGCGAGATGATTTCGATCCTTCGCAACCTGGCAGATTTTCACCTGTTTGAACTCACCCCCATTAAAGCCAATTTTGTGAAAGGGTTTGCTCAAGCCTATGAATTGGAAGGCGATAGGCTAACAGCCGTTCAACACCGTCAGGGCGCCGGCCATCGCCGGGTGGAAGATGATTAGAGGCTTGTTTGGTTGTTAAGCCATTAAGCCGCCAATATTTTTCCACAAAATAAAAGCCCCCATCAACACTAAAAACACCGCAAAGACTTGTTTTAAAAGGGCTTGATTAACCATGCTACTGGCTTTATGCCCAAGCCAGCCGCCGATCACACCAATAATTGAAAATAACAAGATAATATGCCAATCAATACTAAGTGACTGGGCTTCCAATACTTTTAAGTAAGCCGCAAACCCCACAAATGATTTTGCGGCAATAATCACCAAACTGGTTCCCACTGCCAATCGCATGGGTAAACCGCCCAGTAACACCAAGGCCGGAATAATTAAAAAACCGCCACCAACCCCCACCAGACCGGTGATGGCACCCACCACCAATCCGTCTAACGCAATTTTATAAAAGGCACGTTCAGACGTTGGACAATCCGTTTCATCCAACTTAACGGGTCTAAACATTAAATAGGCTGCTGATAATAGCAAAGCGGCAAATACCAACATTTGCAGCGTACTGCTCACATAATGCGCACCCCACGCACCTAAAGCGGCTCCCAACATACCCGGCCCACCAAACAACACTGCCGTGCGCCAACGAATTTGCTTTTGCATCGCATAGGGCAATGCCGAAGACAGACTAATAATGCCCACAATTAACAAAGAACCGGCAATGGCCACCTTTGGGTCTTGTCCCACCAGGTAAATCAAAACCGGGACGGTTAAAATAGAACCACCAGACCCCAATAGCCCTAAGCTCAAGCCGATACTGAGTGCCCCTAACCAAGCCAGTATCATGGTTTCTTCCTTTGTAAAAAGGCACCGCTTTCAATATGGTGCGTGTAAGGGAATTGATCAAACAACGCGGTTGCCACCAATTGATGCGTTTGTGAAATAATCGCTAAATCTCTTGCTAAGGTTTCAGGGTCGCATGAAATATAAATGATCGTGTCAAATTGAGTCACCATTGACCGAGTTAAATCATCCAAGCCTGACCTAGGCGGATCGACAAAAATTGTCCGAAAATCATAAGCCGTTAAATCAATATTTCTTAACCGCTGAAACGATTGACCTTGCAAGGCTGCCGAAATCTCTTCTGCCGCCATTTTTACAACGGTGACATTCTCGACTTGATTGGCTTTCAAATTGACTTGAGCGGACGCCACCGAAGTTTTGGAAATCTCAGTGGCTAAAACTTGACGATAGTGTTCAGCCAAGGCAATTGAAAAATGACCATTGCCGCAATACAACTCAATCAAATCCCCTTGCTGATTCGGATTGGCTTCAACGGCCATTTTTCGTGCCCAATGCAACATCTTCTGCGCCATTTCCGCATTGGGCTGGGTAAAGCTGTTTTCAACCTGCTGATACTGAAAACGTCTGCCATCCACCATTAATTGCTCAGTGACAAAATCTGCGTCCAAGCAAATTTTTTGTTTCCGTGCCCGACCCATCAAATGGGTAATGGGCAAACCGGCCTTTAAACGATCTGCGGCTTCTAACCACTCCGGATCGGTGATAACGCCTTGATCTGTTTTCTGTTGCAGAGAACGGCGATAGATTAAGGTCACCAACATCTCGCCACTCAAGGTGGCTAAAAAATCGATCTCAAATAGTTTGTGTTTCAACGCTACACTGGCCGCAATTTTTTTAATCAGTTTGGGCATCAGCTCATCAATCGACTTCAACACCATTGGACAACTCAAAATAATTTTTTTATGCTTTGTGTCCGGGTCAAACATCACATAATCAAGCCGATCACCCTCATGCCAAACCCGAAATTCGGCACGCGCACGATAATGTGACGGCGAAGACGCAAAGCATGAAAACTGTGGCAAATCGCCAAGCAAATTAGCCAGGCGTTGCTGCTTCTCAACGAGTTGATCGGCATAGTGTTCAGGATAGGTTTGACATAACATGGTTGAATAAAGGATCTCTTTTCATTGGCATCAGCTTTGTCGATGCTTTTATCAGGCGCTGAATTATAACAAAGTTCCCCCGACGATAGCGTCAGCGCAAACGCTAAATATAACAATAGCCCAATAATCACTTTTTATTAGTAATTTTTTTATGCCTATTATGTGTAAAAATCACCAGGCCTGGTCAAAATTCACCCCAAAATTGGCTTGTTACGCCTCTTTAAAAAATGTATAGTGAGTAACTAATTTCTTAATAAGAATATCCATCATTCACGAGAACTCCGCTATGTCATCTGATTGCTTTTTAATTATTGAAGATCAAAAATCCATTGCCAGTTTGCTAAAAAGTGAACTTGAAAAGCTGACCTCGCGCCCCATTTATCTAGCCGATACCATGGCCAAAGCCAAACAAATTATAAGCTCAGGAAAAAACATTGCTGTCTGCCTCAGCGACCTCCATCTAGCCGATTCAGCAAATGGTGAAATCGTGCACTACCTTAAAAGCCAACATATTACCACCGTGGTGTTAACCGGCTCTTTTAAAGAAGAAACCCGCGAAGAAATGTTCCGCTTAAAAGTCGCCGATTATGTGATTAAAGACACCCTCTCCTCAATCCGTTATGCGGTTGGCATTACGCATCGACTTTATAAAAATGCCCAGCGTGAAGTCTGGATGCTCAGTTCCACAAATCACAACAGCTCCATGATTCTAGGCATGTTGCGCAACCACCGATTTAAAGTCAGCCTCTATGAGCACTCATCCGAATTGCTTTCCGATCTCGAAAACACCGTTCCAAGTCTAGTTGTCATAGACGGCGTGCAAACAGATGCCACCAATAATGCTTTTGAACTTACAAAAAAAGTGCGGGATACCTTTAGTCAAAATCATTTGCCGATTATTGTCTGTGAAGACAGCAAAAACATTACCGAAGCCATTAAACTGATGAAATATGGTGTCAACGACTTCTTTAATACCAATTTCACCCCCGAAGAGTTTTATGCCCGGGTGAATCAAAACATCGAACAAGCTGAAACCTATCAAGCCATTGAACGGCTCTCACAAACCGATGCCCTGACAGGACTTTATAACCGTGGCTACTTCTTTGAAGCAGGAAACACCCAATTCAAAAAAATTCAACAACAAGAAGGGTACTTTTTTACCCTGATGGCGGATATAGACCATTTCAAAGCGGTCAACGACACCCATGGACACCAAAAAGGCGATGAGGCCATTGTGTTTACGGCGCACAGTTTACAAACCATCTTTGCCAACTATTTGGTGGCTCGCTTTGGCGGCGAAGAATTCTGTGTATTTGGTGCCATTGAAGACACCAGTGAAGTGGAAGATCTCTGCGAAAAATTACGCCACACCATCGAAACCGAATCAGAAAAACAAACCGGCGTTAAATTTACCATCAGTCAAGGCATTACCTTTTCCGGCAATGATCTGGATGATGCCGTCTCCAAAGCCGATAAAGCACTCTACGAATCCAAAGAATCCGGTCGAAACAAAGTCACCACCGAGTTCTAAATCGCCAGATTAATCCTGTTAGGGTATTAAAATTCATTTGCTATCAATAAGGCTTTTGTATAAAGTGGACTTTATAGCAAACCCCATTTTGGACTAAACCATGATTAATGACATCCTACGGCAAACCTCAAACTTTATCTTGGCTCGTTCTGTGCCAAGCTATCGACGCTTTTTACTCGACAAAATGGATTTTTCTGATCGTCTAATCGGCATTCGCGGTGCAAGAGGCAGCGGCAAAACGACGATAATGTTGCAATACGCTCATTCCTCTCAACTCTCGCCAACCAAAATACTCTATTTATCCTGTGACCACCCTGCGATGGCAGGAGAAGATTTATTGACATTGGCACAAACCTTTTACCAAGAAGGCGGCAAGTTACTCCTACTGGATGAGATTCACAAATCCAAAGATTTTGGCAGTGCGCTAAAAGCGATTTACGACGCCTTTGATTTACAAGTGATCTTTTCAGGCTCTTCCGCGCTACAACTCACTAAAATGAGTGCCGACCTTTCGCGACGTGCGGTCATGTTTCATTTACCCATTTTATCTTTACGAGAATATATCGAAATTGAAACCGGCTTAAATTTACCTGTGATCCCTTTGCCATCCCTACTACAATCTCACCAAGAAGTGGCTTTTGAAATCACTCAAAAAATTCGACCGATTGAATATTTTCGTCGCTACTGTGAAACAGGCGCTTACCCCTTTTACCAAGAATCATTGGAAAATTATCCGCTCAAATTATTAGAGGTTATTAATCACACCATTGATGTTGATTTAACCTCACTCTTTCATATTGATTCCAACAAACTCGATAAACTGAAAAAAATTTTATACATGGTCTGTTCTACACCGCCCGTTGAACTAAACAAGGCCAAAATCAGTAGCGCGGTTGGCACCTCTTGGCCAACCTTAGCCAAATATATTGAACTGATGCAATCTGCTGATTTACTGTACAGTTTAAGAGGCGGTTCAGGAATGCGTGCGGTCAATAAGCCCGATAAATTACTGCTCAATAACCCGAACCTATTTCAAGTATTGTGTGCCAACCCGAATACCGGCAGCCTGAGAGAAAGCTTTTTCGTCTCTCAACTCAGTTATCAACATCAGGTGCATTATCATGATCAAGGTGATTTTTTGGTGAATGATCAATACATTTTTGAAGTGAGTGGCGCCCAGAAAAAAACAACGCAAATCCAGCATCAAGACCAGGCCTTTTTAGCCTTAGACGACCTGGAAGTCGGTCATAAAAAGCGCATTCCACTGTGGCTTTTTGGGTTGCTCTACTAATCGACTGCTAAGTCTACTTGAGTTGATCCATCATCGCTTTAAAGCTTGACTCAACCGCCAACGCAATCACTTCTAATTCAGGATCAGGATTCAGTGCTTTTAGCATAGCGGCCGGTGCCATCATACTGATTTTGGTTTGTCCATTATCTTCATACACCGCAATACGACAGGGTAAGGCAATTGCCAAATCCATGTCTTTTTCCAAAACCGCTTTCGCTTTTTTAGGATTGCAAATCTCAAAAACCTTTACGGCCTTATCAAACTCAACACCTTTTTTCTGCATAGTTTCTTGCAAATCATGCACGGCAACAATGCCAAACTGATGTGCAGGAACCACCGTTTCCATTTCACTGCAAACGGTATCCACATCCTTATCCGTAGTAACAACGTACTTCATACAAACTCCTTATAACGATTAATCGTTTTCTGAAAAAAGTCGACATTAACTTTATTTCAATTGAGTCGCCATCATAGTGGCAGCGGCCACTGTGTCAAGTTTAACGCTAATATAAAGCCACTAAAATCCCATAGAACAGGATAAAACTCCGCACATTTCAAATCGTTAACTCAGTCATGTTTTTTTCTTTAACAATATAAATATAAGCTTGTTTAGGTGAGCTGATTTCAGTTGGAAAGGCCAGTTCTAATTTTTTTGTTTTGACCATGTTCGATAGGTAACTTTTACGAAGCAAGTCTGGGGTACGCTCTACTAATTCAGATAATACTGAAATTGAAACATATTGGTTTTTGCATAAGTTCAATAAAACGGCTTCCATCACATCACTTGAGACCCGTTTTTTGGTTCTAGGTTCTTTTGCTATTTCATGGAGTTTTATAAGCGTCGGTTCTGTTAAAAGTGTTAGTTCATCAATAAACGGAAAACGATGATATTCAGAGGGTGAAATCAATCGACCAAATTCATCTCTATTTTCTGAGCCTAGGGTATTAGAGTTTGAACCTAGGGTATTTGAACTTAAGCCTAGGGTATTAGAGTTTGAACCTAGGGTATTTGAACTTAAGCCTAGGGTATTAGAGTTTGAACCTAGGGTATTTGATTCATTAAAAACATCGTCAGCTTTGGGAATCATACTATCTAAAGTTGTTAGGTGATAAACGCTTCCACGGCTATGACCCGTTTGTTTTAACCAACCTTTTTCGACCAGCATATTTAATGTTTTACTCACATCTGCCGAGTGTTCCGTTGATAGTGAGCATAAGCGTTCATGGGTGACGGTTTTTTCATTAAAAGCGATACCTAAAGCTAATTGTGCCAAGTTACTAACTTGGCCAAACTCTGTTCCAAAATGTCTTGCTAATAAGCTCATGCTTCCTTGCGGTAAAAGGTCTGTCATCCAAAGTTTTAACAAGGTCTGTTCATTAGGTTTGATAACCTCCTCAAGCATCGGCTTTTTCCAATGGTAAGCTTTCCAGCTATCAAATATTTTTGGTAATCCAGAGCCAGACTGCTCACCAATTCCAACAAAACGAAACATTTTATGAATTAAACGATTACGGCAGTCTGCTTCGCCACCATGAATTGCAACACTGACAGGAACTCTCATTAACCCTGGGTTTCTAAAACCAAACATATCAGGTCTCTTAACCACTAAAACAGAAGCACGGCCAGTATAGTCGGCATGCACTAAAACATTACACAATGCTTCACGCACAGCAATATGTAGAGGCGTATCCTCTTTTCGGATACCACCCTCTAATTGAAAAGGAACTTTAATCTCCGTTGTGAGTTTGCGATAAACAATATGAAAAAAATCAAACAAATTCCCAGACCAAGTGCCATCTAAAGTAACTCGATCAGACCAACGGTTTTCAGTTTTGGCTTGTGGGCGTTCCTGATAGTCCAATTGATAATTAGGAAGAATATCTTGAATCGTATGGTCTTCTGCAAACATCAACAAGCCTGCAATCGTTAAGCCTGCGATATCTTTTTCGCGATCTCGTCGCCAAGCGCCAATGCGCTCAAGAAAGGCCAAATCATCTAATTTATTAAAAGGGTGCGTTGGTTGGCGCACGGCAAATGTCTGGCGATAATCTTGCAAAGTTTTTTCATGCAAATCGGTTAAACCATAGCCAATTAAGATTTCATTATCACGACTGTCATTCATCTGCTCCGCTAAAGCGCGCTTTACCTCTTCATCTGACATTTTTTGGTCAGACTCATTTAAGCGACGATAACTATTTTTAATAGGCGTTTGTTTTAAATAAACAGGCCTATCTTTTCGAGTTGCCTCAGGAATAATGACTTTTAAAAATTGAATGCATTCAATAGAGATTGTTTCAATGTGTTCATCTTTTAATAAGTTGGCACTCACAATTTGTGGGTTATTTGCACCATTCACTAATTGAGCCTTAACGGTATCAATGTTCTCAAGACCAACCAAGCTGAACTGACCTTTTTTCTCTTGAATACCCAGTAAAACAATACCGCCATAAGTATTGGCCATGGCAGAGTAGGTTTCCCAAAAATCATTGGGCAGGTTGCCTTTACCATCCTTGCCTGTGGCTAATTTGCACTCTAAACTGCAGCTCTCTTTTAAAAGTTTGATATCTTCCAGCGTATTTAATTCAATCTCATTCGCCATAGTTATTACCTGAAATTTGCCAAATTGCATCTATTTCCTTCATGAATCTATCGGTTTCTACTAGGGCGACGATGATTTTTTGGTAGTGCATAATGTCGTCAAAACTGAGTTCACGGTCTTGGCGGTCTTTTAGCCATTTTTGCGCGGGTTGGTAGCCGCCTATGTAGAACTCCCAGGCTAACAACGGTACTTGGTCAAAATATTGGTTATCGTTAATCCACACCTTACCGTGCGTGTCATCAATCGCTTCATACCCTGGGCTGGTTTTGCTGATTTTACGGCTCACCACATTACTGCCTGCAACGGGATAAGGGGTAATGGCTTGGTCTAAGGCGGGCGATTCCATTAAATGCAATTGGCGAATTTGCCCGCCCAAGCTCACCAATGGCCAAAAGGTCTCGGGCGTTGGATAAGGCACGCGCGGAAAGTCGGTTTTTAAAAATTCTTTGTAGGTTTCACGATAGCTTGGGCTGTGCAACACCGCATAAATATAATCCAAAATGTCAATTGGGCAAAACTCGGTTTGTGGCACAAAAGTCACCGAAAAATCACCAGGCCTGGTGGTTTTTTCGGCCGAAAAAGGCAAATTTAAGGCTTTTTCAAAAGCTTGGATTTCTTCAGGATTGAGATTAGGCGTGCGTTCGCTTCCGTCTTCTGGGTAGAGGTAGAGTGGGAACACAGAACCAATTTCGCTTGTTTTATTTGAAACTAAACAAGATTCAGAAATAGTTTCACTTACAAATACATGTTGGTTTTGTTCAAAAGCCTTTACTTGTCTGCAAATATTAAGACCTAAATTAGAACCTTTTAATATATGTTGCATAACATCTAACCTACTACGTTCAATAAAGGCGCTATCAAAATAAATATGGCGTTTATCGAATGGACGATAATTAATTTCTTTAATGTACATCTTGTCAAAAGCGGTTTTATTTTGGACTTCAGCAATTCTCCAAGATTTGTTTTCTCGAATATTGAGTTTATTTTTTGCTGCTTCAGGTGATAATTCAAAAAAGGTTTTAATTCGTTCTACTAATCTAAATTTATCATCATCAATGACTAAGGAATCGCGAGAAGTGACAATGCCAACATTATTGACTTTAAACAAAGATTGAATTGCAAGGCCTTTGTCATAATCAGTTTGCAGTTCAAAATCTTTAGGCACCATAAAGTACATAGGTGCAATATTTGGAATCGCTTGATAGGGCACATTCTTAAAAGCGGTGTTTTCTAAAAAAGCGTATTTGTCTTTGCGTTTGCCATATAAATCTAAGTGATAAACCTGCCCTAAATCACCAGGCCTGGTTATTTTTGAGCCGTTTTTCACCAAAATATTAATCGAAACGCCTTGTTCTATATCAAAGATGTTTTCGTCTTTTGAACCATCTGGGCAGGTTTCTTTCTTTTTGGCATTGCCATGTAAGTCAATGGTGTAAATTTCGTCATAGGTTTTGAGCAAATTCCAACGCATTCCGCGAAAAGTGGGGTTGTCTAAAAAACCATGTGGATTAATAAACGCTAAAACCCCTTCGCCATTTTGTTCAATAAAATGCTGACCAAAACGCATAAACTTAACGTAATCATCATTAATCCATTTGGGGTTTCTTTCTTGTAATTTTTGTTTGCCACCCGGTTCTTTTTTGTAGTCGTCCATTAACGACATAATCCAGTCGCCTTTATTGGCACTTTCGCCAGAATAAGGCGGATTGCCCATTACCACCATGACGGGCGTGTCTTTTTTAACGGTATTGGCTTCTTTGGCCTCGTTACTGAGCCATTGCGAAAACAGGGTGTGGGTGTCGGGGTGATATTCTTCTAATGAATTGGTTA
>Ga0210004_1000013_pt1 | contig 93932 bp, 81 predicted proteins | sample CryGey13umfilter_FD_185450 | JGI IMG/M metagenome (GOLD analysis project Ga0210004, IMG submission 185450) | Groundwater microbial communities from aquifer in Utah, USA - Crystal Geyser 4/8/14 3 um filter (SPAdes) (version 3) | ecosystem: Environmental > Aquatic > Deep subsurface > Groundwater...
CACCCGCCTGGCGGACCGTCTCCAGATCGACCCGGTGGCGGCGGCGCACGCGAAGATTGCGGTGAACGCGGCGAAGTACCCGGCGGCGCGGGTGCGCGGCTCGGCCGCCAAGTACACCGAGTACGACGGCTGACCCGCCTCGGCCCGCCCCGACCGGGGGGGAGGAGAGCGGCCAAAGGAGGGGCGATGGAGCCGGCCACCGCGCTCGGCGCACCGCCCCAGGCCGGCCACGTGCGGGCGACCGCACCCCCGGCGCGGCGGCCGTGGCGCCGGGGGTGGGTCCGCTACGGGAGGAGGGGCGCCGCCCCTCCTCCCGGTGGCTCAGGAGGTACGCCGCCGAAGGGCGACGAGCCCCAGGAGCGCCCCGGCGACCAAGGCGAGGGAGGCGGGCTCCGGGATGGTGGGCCATTCGATGATTTGGATGGGGGGCGGGACGATGGGGGCGATCTGCCAGACAAGCTCCTTCGTAAACCAGATCTCGCTACCCGGCGGCACGGGATCGAAGAAGAACTCGATCATCGTCGGGGTCTGATTAACCTGGACATTGCCGGCGCCGGCGATTCCCCAGCCCCCCCAGGTCCACCCCGGGGAATTGAGGATCTCCTCGTGCCAGTCGGTCCAGGCGGGGCCCGGCCCGACGAACAAGTGCTCGGTGAGGACAAAGGTGCCGGGGAAGGACGGTGGGTCGAGGGTCTTGATCCACGGTCCAGCCGCCGGGTCGAGGCTCACCGCATAAGGGCCGACGTCCCAGCCGGTGCCAGTGAACGGGTGGGAGGTGGACATACTCGCACCGCTCCCGCCGCTCGCGGCGAAGCCCAGGGCAACCCCAGCCACCGCGATTTGCGCCGGGGCGATGAGCCCAAGGCTGGCCGCCACGATCACGAACAACTTGAAGAATAGGTTCCTCATCTCACTACCTCCTTGATTTCTTGTTCTGCCGGCGCATCCGGCGCCGCGCTGGAGTCGTACGGTGCTGGGTCAGCATGGGCCGCGGCGGCGCGCGCGCCCCTCTCCCGGAACGGCGCGGGCGCCGTTGCCCCTGGCCCCTCCCCACCTGACCTCGGTGGCTGGCCATGAAGCCCTTCGCGTGGGGATGGAGCCCATGGTGGGAGCCATCCCCACTTCTTGAGTGATGTGACCCAAAGGGTGTGCCGTAGAGCCTCTTTCTTGTTCTTTCAAGGGGTTATCCGCGTTGCTCCGCTCCGGCAACGGGAAAAAGTGGAAAAGTCCGGAACACCTGAGCCCGCTGCCGAGAAAGAGCCCGTCTTTTCAACGGGTTGCCCGTCTCAGATTGAGACTGGCTCCGTCTCAATCTGAGACGGGCTGAGGCGGGCCCGGGGCGCCGGGGGCGCACCTACGGGCCGTATCGTTCCACCACCCGTGCCTCGCCGGGGCGAGGACGGAGTCACCGAGGTCTCAGCGCGGGTCGCCGGTCGCGGGGGGTCACCGCGGGTGGGGCGTCTCTCAATCACAGGGCGCGCCCCCTGGACGGCGGCGCGGGCGGGGCGGCGGCCTACCCCCGCTCCCGTACCACCCGGGCGCCGAGGGCGGCGAGCTTCTCTTCCAGGTGCTCGTAGCCGCGGTCGAGGTGGTAGATGCGCGCCAGGCAAGTCTCACCGCGGGCGATGAGGCCGGCGAGGACCAGGGAGGCGGAGGCGCGCAGGTCGGTGGCCATCACCGGCGCACCCGAGAGGGAGTCGACACCGCGGACCACCGCGGTGGCGCCATCGACGCGGATGTCAGCGCCCATGCGCATGAGCTCGGCGACGTGCATGAAGCGGTTCTCGAAGACCTCCTCGCGCACCACCGACACCCCGTCGGCGGTGGCCATCGCCGCCATCCATTGGGCCTGCAAATCCGTGGGGAAGGCGGGGTAGGGGGCGGTGGTCGCGTCGACCGCGGTGAGCCGCTCGGGGCCGGTGATCTGCACCGTCTCCCCGTCGCCGGCGATCTCCACCCCGGCGCGGCGGAGGAGGGCGAGGGGAAGGGCCAGGTGGGCGAGATCCGCCTTGGCGAAGGAGACGGTGCCGCCGGTCATGGCGCAGCCGATCAGGTAGGTCCCCGCCTCGATCCGGTCCGCCATCACCGCGAAGTCCCCGCCGCCGAACTCCTCCCGCCCTTGGATGTGGATCGTCGGCGTGCCGTCGCCCTCGATCTCCGCCCCCATGGCGCGGAGGAAGTCGCAGAGGTTCACCACCTCCGGTTCGCACGCGGCGTTGTCGATCTCCGACTCGCCGCGCGCCAGGCTCGCCGCCATCACCACGTTCATCGTGCCGGTGACGGTCACCAGCCCCATGGGGATCCGCGCCCCGACCAGGCGGCGGGCGCGGGCGTCGACGTAACCGTGGGAGAGGTCGATGCGCGCGCCCAGGGCCTCAATGCCGGCGAGGTGCTGATCGATGGGCCGCTCACCGATCGCGCAACCACCCGGCAGCGACACGCGCGCGTGGCCGTAGCGCGCCACCAAGGGGCCGAGGCAGAGGACCGAGGCGCGCATGGTGCGCACCAGCTCGTACGGCGCCTCCAGCCGGAAGACGCCGGAGCAGTCGAGGGTGATCTCGCCGGTGGCCTCGTCCCACACCAGGCGCGCCCCCATCTCCGCGAGCAGGGCGGTCATCGTGCGGATGTCGCGCAGGGCCGGGACGTTGGTGAGGCGCACCGGCTGGGAGGTGAGCAGGGTGGCGGCGAGACACGGCAGGGCGGCGTTCTTTGCCCCCGAGGCGCGGAAGCTCCCGGTGAGGCGGGCGCCGCCTTCGATGCGTAGCGAGTCCATGGTGGCTTCCGACTGATGGGGGATGCGGATCGTTCGCGGTCACCGCCGGCGGCCGATCGGTGGCCGAGAGGGTGGGACGGTCACCGCCTCAGGCACAACCCACACCGGCCCTATGGCGGCTGCCGGCCGACGAAGATCCGCTCGTGGCCGCTGTAGTCGCGGTGAATTGCCACCGTCGCAAACAGCGGGCGGGCGAGTCGGGTCACCGCGCGCCCTTGGCCAGCGCCGATCTCCATCACCAACCACCCCCCAGGCAGGAGGTGGGCCGGGGCTTCGGCGACGACCCGGCGGAGGGCCGCGAGGCCGTCCGCGCCCGCGAAGAGCGCCGCCGCCGGCTCGTAGCCACGTACGTCGGAAGGCAGGATCGCGCCCTCTTCCACGTACGGCGGGTTGCAGCAGATGCAGTCGAACCGCTCGCCCGCCACCGGTGCGAAGAGGTCGCCGCGGCGGATCTCCACCGCGGTGGCGTGAAGGTTGAGGCGCGCCCAGGCAAGCGCCGCCGCCGACTGGTCCACCGCCACGATCCGCACGTCCGGGCGCTGGCGGGCGATCGCCAGGGCGATGCAGCCGGAGCCAGTGGCGAGGTCGAGAAGGCGCAAAGCCCCGCCACCGGCTGGGTCGCGCTCGGTCGCGCGGCGGCGAAGATCGACCGGCGCCGGGCGCCCCGCTTCGTCGCCCTGGGAGCCTGTCGGACCTTGTCCCGATCGACTGAGCCGAGCGGAGCCATGGACGGAGTCGTGGGCCAGGAGTCGTGCCACGTTCTTCGTCGCATCATCCCCCGTCGCTCTACGAAGGGGTCGATCCGGGCTCGCGTTCGGCTCTTCTCGGACCGATCGCCAAAGTCCGACCGACTCCCGGCCCACGCCGCGTCGCGAACGGCTCGCCAGCGGCACGTTCGGTCGCTTCGCCGCGTCGCCACCGGCGCAGTCCGCCGGACTCCGCAGGGTGGCGAGGGCGTGCTCGACCACTAGCTCGGTCTCCGGCCGTGGCACCAGGCAGCCCGGGCCGACCCGAATGACCTCGCCAAAGAAGTGGGCGCGGCCGGTGATGTACTGGAGGGGCTCGCCGCGCCGCCGCCGTGCCACCCAGGAAGCGAGGCGGCGCTGCTGGTGCCCACTCAGGTAGAGGGGGGTGGCGAGGGCGGCGGGGAAGAGACGGAGAAGCTCCAGCAGCAGGTAGCGCGCCTCGTCCGCGGGGATGGGCTGGTGGGCACACCAGCTTCGCCAGGCCAACGGCGGCACGGGGTCCGCGTGGGGGGTGGAGTGGGAAGCCACCACGCGCGACCTCGTCACTCGCCGCCGGCGGTGGCGAGTTGCTCCGCCTGATAGTGCTGGATCAGGGGGTCGAGGAGGGGGTCGAGGTCACCGGCGAGGAACTGGTCCATGGAGTGAAGGGTGAGGCCGATGCGGTGGTCGGTGATTCGCCCCTGGGGAAAGTTGTAGGTGCGGATCCGCTGCGAGCGGTCCCCGGTGCCTACCTGCGAGCGGCGCTGGGCGGTGCGTTCCGCCTCCGCCGCCTCCCGCTCCCGCTCCATCAGGCGAGCGCGCAGGACGCGCAGGGCCTTGTCCTTGTTCTTGTGCTGCGACTTCTCGTCTTGGCAGATCACCACTGTGTTCGTCGGCAAGTGGGTGATGCGCACCGCCGAGTCGGTGGTATTCACCGACTGGCCGCCCGGGCCGGAGGAGCGGAAGACGTCGATCTTCAGCTCGTTGTCGGCGATTGCGATGTCCACCTCCTCCGCCTCGGGCATCACCGCCACGGTCACCGCCGAGGTGTGGATCCGCCCCTGGCTCTCGGTCTCGGGGACGCGCTGGACGCGGTGGGTGCCGGCCTCGAACTTGAGGCGCGAGTAGACCCCGTCGCCCTTCACCAGGGCGATCACCTCCTTGTAACCGCCGATGCCGGTGACGTTCGCGGTAACCGGCTCGACCCGCCAGCCGCGCCGCTCCGCGTACTTCACGTACATGCGGTAGAGCTCGGCGGCAAACAGCGCCGCCTCGTCGCCGCCGGTGCCAGCGCGGATCTCCAGAAAGGTGTTCTTGTCGTCGTTCGGGTCGTGCGGCAACAACAGGAGTTTCAGCTCCGCCTCCAGGGTGGCGAGGGTGGCGCGCTGATCGGCCAGCTCCTCCTCGGCCATCGCCACCATCTCCGGGTCGGTGCTCTCGGCCACCAACTCCTCTGCCTCGGCGATCGCCTGGTGGATCTCCCGATAGCGGGCGGCGGCCTCCGCCAGCTTGGCGAGGTGGGCGTGCTCGCGGGCGGTGTCGCGGTAGGTGGCGGGGTCGGCGAGGAGGGTGGGATCGCCGAGGCGCTCCCCCAGCTCCGCGTAGCGCCGCTCGATCTGGCTTAGCTTGTCGAGCATGGGGCGTGGTACGGAGGGCGTGGCGAGCGAGGGGAGGGCGGCAGGAGGAACCGCAACCGCCCCCCATCCACCGTGGGGAGGGCGCCATCGCCCGGCGGCGGTCACCGCCGGCGGAGGGTCCCCGGCGCCCTACTTCTTGGTGGTTCCGAACCGCTTGCGGAACTTCTCCACCCGCCCCTCGCTGTCGATGATCTTTTGGGTGCCGGTGAAGAAGGGGTGACAGGAAGAGCAGATCTCCACGCGGATATCCTTGGCGGTGGAGCGCGTCTCGATCACGTTGCCGCAGCCACAGGTGATCGTCGTGGGTTCGTAGGTGGGGTGGAGATCCGGCTTCATGGCAGGTGCCTCAGCGAAAAGGGAGCGGGATTATAGGCGGGAGGCGTCGCCGTGCAAGGGATTCGGCGGGTGGCGGAGGGAGCCACGAGCCGCCCCGGCCACGCGGATCGCCCCCCGGATCAGGCGGTTCTCCGCTGCCGGGGCGAACCAGGGTTGAGCCGCTGCCCACCTTGGCTCGCCGCCGCCCTTCCGTGGGCCGCGACCGCGCCTTCCGACCGGCTCGCCGGCCAACGCGCGCGGCGCGCTCCACCGCTTAGCCGTTCATTGCCGCCAACAGGGTGGCGTTGTCCGGGTAGCGGTGCAGCTTGTCGAGGAGGAACTCCATCTGCTCCACCGGGGTCATGGGCTGGAGGAACTTGCGCAGGATCCAGTGGCGCGCCAGGGCGGTGGGCTCGATCAGGAGCTCCTCCTTGCGGGTCCCGGAGAGGGTGATGTCGATGGCGGGGAAGATGCGCCGGTCGGCGAGCTTGCGGTCGAGGACGATCTCGCAGTTCCCGGTCCCCTTGAACTCCTCGAAGATCACCTCGTCCATGCGCGAGCCGGTCTCCACCAGGGCGGTCCCGACGATGGTGAGCGACCCTCCCTCCTCGAAGTGGCGCGCGGCCCCGAAGATCCGCTTCGGCCGCTGCAGGGCGTTGGCGTCGATGCCGCCGGAGAGGAGCTTGCCGCTCGCCGGGCAGACGGTGTTGTAAGCGCGCGCCAGGCGGGTGATGGAATCCAGCAGGATGACCACGTCGCGGCCGTGCTCCACCAGCCGCCGGGCCCGTTCAAGGACGATCTCCGCCACCTGCACGTGGCGGGTTGCCGGCTCGTCGAAGGTGGAGGAGATCACCTCACCGGTGACCGACCGCTCCATGTCGGTGACCTCCTCGGGCCGCTCGTCGATGAGCAGGACCATGAGGGTCGCCTCCGGATGGTTGGCGGCGATCGCGTGGGCGATGGTCTGCAACAGCACGGTCTTGCCGGTGCGCGGCGCGGCCACGATGAGGGCGCGTTGCCCCTTGCCCAGGGGTGCGACCAGATCAATCACCCGGCCGGCGTCGCCGCCGTTTTCCATCACCAGCCGTTGCTGCGGGTAGAGAGGGGTGAGGTTGTCGAACAACAGGCGCTCGCGTGCGGCCTGCGGAGGCTCGTCGTTGATCGACTCCAGCCGCAGGAGGGCGAAGTACCGCTCCCCCTCCTTGGGCGGCCGCACCTGGCCGCGCACCAAATCACCGGTGCGCAGGCCGAAGCGGTGAATCTGCGAGGGCGAGACGTAGATGTCGTCCGGGCCGGCAAGGTAGCTGGTGTCGCGGGAACGCAGGAAGCCGAAGCCGTCGGGCAGGGTCTCGAGGATCCCCTGGCCGGTGAGCGGCGTCGCCTCCACCTGGCCGTTGCGCGCCAAGGCGAAGATCAGCTCCTGGCGGTGCAGGCTGCTCGCCCCCTCGATGTTCGCCGCCCGCGCCAGGGCAGTGAGCTCATCAATCGATTTTTGTCTCAGCTCGACGAGGTTCATCGCGGTGCGGGAGGGGGGATGTGGCTGAACCGACCGCCCCCTTGCGGGTGGTGGGGGCGGAAGGTGGACCCCAGGACGGGGCGGCAGGAGCGCGGACCGTAGGAGACGCCGTTCACCCTGTCAATTTATCCCGATTCGCCGACTCAGCCTTCGCCCCCGCGGGCGGTAGACGGTAGAACGGGGAGCTTTCCCGCCGGCGGTGCGGATACCACCCCTTCCTACCTTCTACTTCCCCCTACCTCCTACCCAGCCAGGGCAGCGGCGAGGCGGCGGTAGCAGGCGACTGGATCGGCGGCGCGGAAGATGGCCGCGGCCACCGCCACCCCGGCCAGACCGGTGGTGGCGAGGCGGGCGGCGTTGGGTGGGGTGATCCCGCCGATCCCCACCACCGGGCCGGGGAAGCTAGCGACGATCGCGCGGAGCGCCCCCGGTGCCAGCAAGCGGGCGTCTAGCTTGGTGGTGGTGGGGAAGAGGGCACCGCACCCCACGTAGTCGGCGCCCGCCGCGGCGGCCGCCGCGGCCTCGGTCGGGTCGTGGACCGAGACGCCGAGGAGGGCGCCGGGGAGCAAGCGCCGCGCCTCGCCAATCGGCAGGTCATCTTGGCCGAGGTGGAGACCGGCGCCGAGGGCGGCGGCGAGGTCCGCGCGGTCGTTGACGGTCAGCACGCCGCCCGCCGCGGCGACCAGGGCGGCGAGACGCGCGCCGCGCCGATAGAGATCACGGTCCGCGATCCCCTTGGCACGCAGTTGCAACCACCGCGCCCCGGCGCCGAGAAGCGACTCCACCACCGGCAGGAGGTCGTCTTCGCCGGTGGTGATCAGACAGATGGGGGCGGGGAGGGCCACGAGAAGGGGAGCGCGACAGCGACCACAACGGGCCGCGGGTGCGAGCTTACCGTGCGGCGCGTGGCGGGAGTCGAGGGGGGGCCGGACTTGCTCCCCGAGCGACCGCGACCCAGCAGGGGTGGCGCCCCGAGACCGACCAGGAACCGCCGGTGTTTCACCCGCACGGCTGGACGTGGTATTCCACCGCCATGACCCATGAGGAAGCGATCGCGGTTGCCCGGCCACGCCTGATCTTCGCCCTCGACGTAGGATCGGCGGCGGAGGCGCGGGAGTACGTGGCGCGCCTGGCGCCGGAGGTCTCCTTCTTCAAGATCGGGCTGGAGCTCTTCATCGCGGCGGGTCCGGCGATGGTGGAGTGGCTGGTGGGGGAGGGCCACCGGGTCTTTCTCGACCTCAAGATTCTCGACATCGCCACCACCGTCGGCCGGGCGGTGGCCGCCGCGGGGAGGCTGGGGGCGGAGGTGGTCACCGTCCACGCCGAGCCGGCGGTCCTCGACGCGGCGGCGCGCGGCAAGGTCGGCGGCCGTCCCCAGGTCTTCGCGGTGAGCCTGCTCACCAGCGAGGCGTGTGACTTCGCCTCTGACCGGGTGGCAAAGGTGGCGGGGATGGCGGTGGCGTGTGGCATCGACGGGCTGATCGTCGCCGGCCACGCGGAGGAGATCGCTGCGGTGCGCGCGGTGAATCCGGCCCTGGCGGTGATTTGCCCCGGGATCCGCCCGGTTGGGAGCGATCCCGGCGACCAGCGGCGGGTGGCCACCCCGGCGGCGGCGATGGCCGCCGGTGCCGACTACCTAGTGGTGGGCCGCCCCATCCGCGACGCCGCCGATCCCCTCGCTGCCGCCCAAGCGATCCTCGCGGAGATGGCCGAGGGGCTTCTGGCGTGTGGGTGAAGCGGCACGCCGGCCGCGTCGCCCCATTCAAAGGGGTGGATTGCCGATCTGCCCTTCGGCCCACGCGAGCACTCGTTCGGCCAGGGCGATCGCCGCGCCCACATCCGCCTCGGTGACCGGCTCCCAGTCTCCCGGGTAGCGGGTCTGGGCCGCGTACTGGGAGAGCTCGAAGGCGTTGTCCGCGCATGGTGGGGGGTGGAAGCAGGCGTCTTCGAACAGGAGATCGTTGGTGTTCACCGCCACGCGTGCGAGGGCGAGGTCTGCCGCGCCCGCTCCATCCAGGCGGCGCGGAGTCAGGTTGCGGCCGGGCGTTCATAGAGAAGGTGGCCCGCCTTGAGGGCGGGGGCATAGATGAGCCCAATCGCCTTGCAGTACCTAGCCGCCTGCTCCGGTGTGGCCACCACGACGTCGACCGGCACGTGCAACCCGCGCACCACCCGGCGCAGGCGCGTGTGCTCCCGGCGCGGATGGGTCACCCTCCTCCAAGAGCCGTAGATCAAGGTCACTCTCCGCCCCACCCTTGCCACGCGCGCGGGATCCGAAAAGGATGATCTGCTCCGGGTCACTGACCATGAGGATCCTCCGGACGACCTCTCCCAGCAGCTCGCCCTCGTTTGTCCAGTGACCCATGGTCGTCTGGCAACCACGGAAGGGTGCGCGACCGTAACGCCCCTCCGCCGCTTTCTTGCGCCCGCGATAGCGTGGCGAGCCACCTCGGTGCCGGACCACCCGGGTGGGGGGCGCCGGGGCGTCGTCGGCGGACCTCCGGGTACGGTCCAGCCGGGCAGGTGGCGGTTCAGACCCGCGCGCCCGTTCGCTCCGCCCGCCGGCGTTGCCCCTTCCCCAGCGCGGACTGGGTGGCGGTCGGGATCGTGACTGAACTCCCCCGCGATCGAGCTCGGGCGGGCAGGCGGGGCGCGGCGTTATCACGTCGGGGTCGTGAACCGCTCTCCCCCGCAATCGCGCCGCGCCTACCCTAGAAGCCTGTCGGACTTTGTCCCGATCTACTGCGCAGGAGCGGATCTCGCCCCGGATCGTGGCCGCTCTTCGTTTCAAGGCCCCACGCACCGGCTCGCACGGCTCTGCATCCGGGTTCGAGCCCGCTTGTCTGCGCCACGATCGACAAGGTCCGACAGGCTCCTAGCCGCGCAGGACGCGGTCGATGGCGGCGGCGGCCTGGCGGCCCTCGGCGATGGCCCAGACCACCAGCGACGCCCCGCGGTGCATGTCGCCGGCGGCGAAGACGGTCGGGATCGAGGTCTGGTACTGGTCGTTCACCTGCACGTTGCCGCGCGCGTCGAGCTTCATCCCGAGTGTTTCGATGAGCCCCGTGTGGACCGGGCGGAGGAATCCCATGGCCAGCAGGACCAGCTCCGTCTCGAGGGTGAACTCCGAGTCGGCGATCTCCACCATCTGGCGGCGGCCGTGGGCGTCTGGGTCGCTCCACGCGAGGCGGACGCCGTGCAGGTGGGTCACCCGTCCCGCCCTGCCGGTGAGCCGCTTGGTGGCGATGGACCACTCGCGCGCGCACCCCTCGGCGTGGGAGGTGGAGGTGCGCAAGACCATCGGCCAGTTGGGCCAGGTCCCGGGCTCCGGCTCCTGGGGTGGCTGCGGCAACAGCTCGAACTGGTGGACCGCGAGCGCCCCCTGGCGGTTGGCGGTGCCGACGCAGTCGCTGCCCGTGTCGCCGCCGCCGATCACCACCACCCGCTTGCCGCGTGCGTCGATGCGCTCTGCCTCCGGGATGGAATCGCCGGCCACCACGCGGTTTTGTTGGATGAGGTAGTCGAGGGCGAAGTGGATCCCCTTGAGGTCGCGGCCCGGGACCTCCAAGTCGCGCGGCTGGCCGGCGCCACCGGCGAGCAGCACCGCGTCAAACTCGCTCACCAGCCGGTCCGCGGGGAGGTCGACGCCGACGTTGATGTTGGTGCGCAGCTCCACCCCCTCCGCCACCAGTTGGGCGATGCGCCGGTCGAGGAGTGGCTTCTCCAGCTTGAAGTCGGGGATGCCGTAGCGCAGGAGGCCGCCGATTCGGTCCGCCTTTTCAAACAGCACGGCGGTGTGGCCGGCGCGGGCCAGCTCTTGGGCGGCGGCGAGTCCCGCCGGCCCGGAGCCGACCACCGCAACCCTTTTTCCGCTCTGCACCGGCGCCGGCCGCGGCTCAATCCATCCCTCGCTGAAGCCGCGCTCGGCGATCACCTTCTCGATGTTGCGGATGGTGACCGGGGCGTGCTCCAGGTTGATCACGCACGACGCCTCACACGGTGCCGGGCAGATGCGGCCAGTGACCTCGGGCAGGTTGTTGGTGGCGTGCAGGCGGGCCACCGCCTCTTTCCAGCGGCCGCGGTAGACGAGGTCGTTCCACTCGGGGATCAGGTTATGGAGCGGGCAGCCGTGGTGGCAGAAGGGGATGCCACAGTCCATGCAGCGTGCCCCCTGCTCGCGCAGCTTCGCCTCCGAAAGGTCGAGGGTGAACTCGCGAAAGTTGGTGAGCCGCTCCGCGACCGGGGCGTAGGCGGGCAGCTCGCGGGGGAACTCCAAGAAGCCGGTGATCTTTCCCATGGAAACCTCGCGGGGGAGGGGATCGTGATTCGCGTTAGGCGTGCAGCCACGCGCTCCGCGGCGATGGGCGGGGGGTGGAGGAGAGGCGGTGGCCGCACCTCACGACGCGGCCACCGGGTTGGGGCCGGCTGCGGCGGCGCGCCTCCGCTCTTCGAGCACCCGGCGGTATTCGTGCGGCATCACCTTGACGAACTTGGGGAGCACCTCCGGCCACCGCGCAAGCAGGGTGCGGGCGCGTTCGCTGGCGGTGTGGTTGTAGTGCGCCTTCACCATCTCTTCCAGGAGTGTCCGGTCCTCGGGGTCGGCCACCGGCTCCAGATCGACCATGCCGAGGTTGCACCGTTGCGCGAAGGTCGCCTCAACATCGAGGACGAAGGCGATGCCGCCGCTCATGCCGGCGGCGAAGTTGCGGCCGGTGGTGCCAAGAACCACCACCACGCCACCGGTCATGTACTCGCAGCCGTGGTCACCGACCCCCTCCACCACCGCCCGGCAGCCGGAGTTGCGCACCGCGAACCGCTCGCCGGCGCGGCCGCTGATGAAGACCCGGCCACCGGTGGCGCCATACAACAGGGTGTTGCCGACAACGATGTTCTCCGCCGGGTCAAAGGCGGCGGTTCGCGGCGCGTAGACAACGATCTTGCCACCGCTCATCCCCTTGCCGAGGTAGTCATTCGCCTCGCCTTCCAGGGTGAGGGTGAGGCCGGGGACGCAGAAGGCGCCGAAGCTCTGGCCGGCGGAGCCGACGAACTTGCACTCGATGGTCCCCTTGGGAAGCGACTCGGCGCCGTAGCGGCGGGCGATCTCGCCGGCGAGCAGGGCGCCGACGGTGCGGTGGATGTTGCGGATGGGGAGCTGGATGGCGACCTTCTTCTTTTCGTCGAGGGCGTAGCGGGTGAGCTCCAACAGCTTCTGGTCGAGCGCCTTGTCCAGGCCGTGTTCCTGGGGCTGGACGTGGCGGGTGGCGATGCGCGCCGGCACGTCGGGCTTATAGAGGAGGCGGGAGAGGTCGAGCCCCTTCGCCTTCCAGTGGTCCACCCCCTTCTTCGCCTCGATCATCTCCACCCGGCCGATCATCTCGTCCATGGTGGCGAAGCCCATCTGTGCCATCAGCTCGCGCGCCTCTTGGGCAACGAAATAGAAGTAGTTCACCACGTGGTCGGGCTTGCCGCGGAAGCGGGCGCGCAGCTCCGGGTTCTGGGTGGCGATCCCCACCGGGCAGGTGTTGAGGTGGCACTTGCGCATCATCAGGCACCCCTCGGCGATGAGCGCCGCGGTGGCGAAGCCGAACTCTTCCGCCCCCAACAGCGCCGCGATCACCACGTCGCGGCCGGTGCGCAGTTGGCCGTCGGTCTGCAAGATGGTGCGGCCGCGCAGATCGTTGAGGACCAGGGTCTGTTGGGTGTCGGCCAGCCCGATCTCCCACGGCAGGCCGGCGTGCTTGATCGACGACAGGGGCGAGGCACCGGTGCCGCCGTCGTAGCCGGAGACGAGGATCAGGTCGGCGTGGGCCTTGGAGACGCCCGCGGCCACCGTCCCCACGCCGGTCTCGGCGACCAGCTTCACCGACACGGTGGCGCGCGGGTTGACGTTCTTCAGGTCGTAGATGAGCTGGGCGAGGTCCTCGATGGAGTAGATGTCGTGGTGCGGCGGCGGCGAGATGAGGGTGACGCCGGGGGTGGAGTGGCGCACCTTGGCGATCGCCTCGCTCACCTTGTGGCCGGGGAGCTGGCCGCCCTCCCCGGGCTTCGCCCCTTGGGCCATCTTGATCTGCAGCTCGTCGGCGTTCACCAGGTACTCGGTGGTGACCCCGAAGCGGCCGGATGCCACCTGCTTGATCGCCGAGCGGGCCAGGTCGCCGTTGGGTAGCGGCCGGAAGCGCACCGGATCCTCGCCCCCCTCGCCGGTGTTGGAGCGGCCACCCAGGCGGTTCATGGCGATCGCCAAGGCGGTGTGCGCCTCCTGCGAGATCGAGCCGTAGCTCATCGCGCCGGTGCAGAACCGCTTGACGATCGCGCTCGCCGGCTCCACCCGGTCAATCGGGATTGGGTGGTCGTGCTTTAGCTCGAAGAGGCCGCGCAGGGTCTTCAGCTCGCGCGTCTGGTCGTTCACCCGGCGGGCGAAGGCCTGGTAGCTCGCGTAGTCCCCCTCGCGCACCGCCTTTTGCAGGAGGGTGATCGTCTCCGGGTTCCAGCCGTGGTGTTCGCTCCCCTCGCGGAACTGGTACTCGCCGCCCAGGTCGAGATCGTCGAGGTCGCGCTGAATCTCCACGTAGCCGGTTGCGTGGCGGCGCCGGGCATCCTCGGCAATCTCCGCGAGGCCGATGCCGCCGATCCGCGAGGTGGTGCCGGTGAAGTAGCGGTCGATCACCTCGGGGCCGATGCCCAATGCCTCGAAGATCTGCGCCCCGCAGTACGACTGGATGGTCGAGATCCCCATCTTCGAGATGATCTTCAACAGCCCCTTGTTGACCGCCTTCACGTACTTTTGCTCGGCGAGCTCGGCGTCGATCTCCTCCGGCAACATCCCCTCGGTGGCGAGGTCGCGAATCGTCTCGAAGGCGAGGTACGGGTTCACCGCCCCCGCGCCATAGCCAATCAGGCAGGCGAAGTGGTGCACCTCGCGCGGCTCGCCCGATTCGACGATCAGCCCGGTGCGCGTGCGGGTGCCGTTGCGCACCAAGTGGTGGTGCACCGCCGCCAACGCCAACAGGGCCGGGATCGGCACCAGCTCCGCGTTCGTCTCCCGGTCGGAGAGGACGAGGAAGTTGATCCCGTCGTCGATCGCCGCCGACGCCTCCTGGCAGAGCTGATCGAGGGCGCTCTTCATCCCCGCCGCCCCCTCCTCGCGCGCGAAGACGGTGCGCAGGGTGCGGGTGGCGAAGTGCGGGTGGTCCACCTGGCGGATCCGCTCCAAATCGTCGTTGGTGAGAATCGGCTGGCCAATGTGAATGCGCCGGGCGTGCTCCGGGGACTCGCCGAGGAGGTTCTGCTTCGGCCCGATGGCGGTGGCCAAAGACATCACCAGCTCCTCGCGGATTGGGTCGATCGGCGGGTTGGTGACCTGGGCGAAGAGCTGCTTGAAGTAGTGGAAGAGCCCCACCGGCCGCTCCGACAGGACCGCCAGCGGGTTGTCCGCCCCCATCGAGCCGATCGGCTCCTGGCCGCCCACCGCCATCGGCAGGAGGATCTGGCGCACCTCCTCGCGGGTGTAGCCGAAGGCACGCTGGCGGGTGCGCAGGGTGGCGTGGTCGGGACAGTAGGTACGCTCGCGCTTGGGCAGCTCGGCGAGCTCTAAGCGGTTGGCGTGCACCCACTCGCCATACGGCTGTTGGGTGACGATGTCGTGCTTCACCTCCTCATCGTCGATGATCCGCCCACGCTCCGTGTCGATCACCAAGATCTTCCCGGGCTGCAACCGCCACTTGCGTTCAATCTCCTCCGGCGGGATGTCGAGGACCCCGGCCTCCGAGGCGAGGACCACCAGGCCATCCTTGGTCACCAGGTAGCGCGCCGGCCGCAGGCCGTTGCGGTCGAGGGTGGCGCCGATCATCCGGCCGTCGGTGAAGACCACCGCCGCCGGCCCGTCCCACGGCTCCATCATCGTCGCGTGATAGGCGTAGAAGTCGCGCCGCCGCGGGTCCATCTGCGGGTTGTTCGCCCACGCATCGGGGATGAGCATCATCATCGCGTGAGGCAGCGACCGGCCGCCCATCACCAAGAACTCCAGGGCCTGATCGAAGCAGGCCGAGTCTGAGGCGCCTTCGGTGATCAGCGGGAAGAGCTTCTTGATGTCGTCGCCGAACAGGGGCGAGGCGAGGAGCGACTCGCGCGCCCGCATCCAGTTGATGTTGCCGCGCAAGGTGTTGATCTCGCCGTTGTGGGCGACGAAGCGAAACGGATGGGCCAGGTCCCAGGTAGGGAAGGTGTTGGTCGAGTACCGCTGGTGGACCAGGGCAAGGGCCGAGACCATCTCCGGGTCATTCAGGTCGCGGTAGAAGAGGGGGAGTTGATGGGCGAGGAGGAGCCCCTTGTAGACGATCGTCCGCGACGACAACGAGCAGATGTAGAACGCCTTGCCGCCCTCCAACTTCAGCTCCCGCACCCGCTGTTCCGCACGCCGGCGAATCACATACAGCTTGCGCTCGAAGGCGTCTTGATCGAGTCCCGCGGCGGCGGCGATGAAGCACTGGCGGACGTGCGGCTCCACCTCCTTGGCGGAGAAACCAATCTGGCTGTTATCCGTCACCACCTGGCGCCAACCCAGAAAGCGCTGCCCCTCCTCCGCCACCACCTCCTCGACGACCGACCGGCACTGGTCGCAGGCGGTGTGGCGCTGCGGGGTGAAGACCATCCCCACCGCGTAGCGACCCGCCGCGGGCAGCTCGATCCGCTCCGCCGCCGCCACCTTGCGCAGGAAGGCGTCGGGAAGCTGGAGCAAGATGCCAGCGCCGTCGCCGGTCTCCGGATCCGCCCCGGCGGCGCCGCGGTGGGTGAGATTGACCAAGATCTCCAGCCCCTGCTCGATGATCCGGTGCGACTTGCGCCCGTGGATATCCGCCACCGCCCCGACGCCGCAGCCATCGTGCTCATTGCGCGGGTCATAGAGCCCCTGCGGGCGAGGAAAACCGAGGTGCGACACAAAAGCCTCCTCATGCGGCGTCGATCGCCCCCCGTAAGAGGGCTCGATCGGGCGGTGAGATGGTAGTAACTTGTTGTTTCTAAAGTAGAATAACGCCACGGCGAAGCCGTTCACGGTAACAGCGCCCGCTCCGGCTGGTCAAACCCGACCGCCTCGGCGTGCGGCTTGCGGCGCGGGTCACCTGGGGCCAGGGGAGAACCACGGGCGGAACGATGGGCCAGTCCCGCCCCCTGCCGCGCCTACGCCTCCTCGTGGCTGCATCGTGCGCGCGCCCGCTTGCTTGCATCACGCTCGACCAAGTTCGACAGACTCCTCGCGGTCACTTGAACGGCGGGTGGGTGAGTTGGGGAACTCACACCCTAGCCATCTCGCACGAACGGTTGGCGCCTTGTTCGCCTTGGCGTCCGCCACCACCGAAAGTCAGCCGTTGGAAAGCGCCGGCGAACCGATCGGGTGGGAATCGATTCGGATCCGGAGGCGACGACCGACGGCGGGCAGGGGAAGCGCTGGGCGGGATCTCAACGACCGCCGGAGCGCAACGCCGGCTGGGGAAAGGCCGTATGCTTCGGTCGGCCGTTGAGCCACAGCCCGCTTTTGTTCTTTACCCATGGCCCTCCTCGCCCTTGACCTCGGCAGCACACGGATCAAGGCGGCGATTGCGGACGCGGCGGGCCAGCTTGGGGAGGTCGGGGTTGTGGCGGCGCCACCTCTGCGGGTGGCGGGTGCGGCGGTGAGCGGGGATGCAGCGGCGTATGCCGCGGCGGCGCGGGCGCTGGTCGATCGCCTTGGTGGCGCAAGCCCGTCGCACCGCCTCGCCGTGGCCTGCCAGCGCTCCTCCTTCCTCCTGTGGGATCGGGCGACCGGCGCGCCGGCCACGCGGCTGATCTGCTGGCAGGACCGCTCCGCCGCCGCCTGGTGCGGTGCCCACCGCCACCTCGCCGCCGCGATCACCGCCGCCACCGGTCTGCCCCTCTCGCCCCACTACGCCGGCCCTAAGCTCGCCGCCCTCTTGGCCCAAGAGCCCCACCTGCGGCCACGCCTCGCCACCGGCAGCCTGCGCTTCGGGACCCTGGAGAGCTTTCTCCTGGGCTCCCTGTCGCGCGGCAGTCTCCACCGCACCGACCTGACGATGGCGAGCCGCACCCTGCTCGTGGACCTCGCGACGGGCTCATGGTCTGCGCCGCTCCTCGACGCCTTCGGGATCCCTCCCGCCTGTTTGCCGGAGCTCGGTCTCACCGCGGGGATCGAGCTGGACCTGGCGCCCCACCTTCGTCTGGTGGCCTCGATTGCGGATCAGCCCGCCGCCTGCCTGGCGTTGCTCGGCGGTGCGGCGACGGCGACGGTGGTCAACCTGGGCACCGGCGGCTTCGTGCTCCACCCGACCGGCACCACGCCGGTTCGCCTCCCCGGCTACCTCACCACCCCCCTTTGCGCGCTGGCGGCACAAACCCTCTTTGCCCTCGAAGGGACGATCAACGGCGCCGGGGCTGCCCTCGATCGGTACGGCAGCCCGCCCACCGACCTCCCCGAGACCGACCCGACGCCGGACGCCTTTTGCCTCCCCGATCTCGCTGGCGCCGGTGCCCCCCACTGGCGGCCGGATCTCGGTTTCACCCTCTCGTCCGCCGCCCAGCCCCTTGGCGCGGCGGGCCGCCGCCGTGTCGTCCTCGAAGGGCTCCTCTTTCGGGTGCGCGAGATCCTCGACGCCCTCGCCCCCGCCGGGGATCGAGTGGTGGTGGGTGGTGGCGCCACCCTCGACCCGGCGGTCGCCGCCGGCCTCGCCGCGCTGCTCGGCCGGCCGGTGGCGGTGGCCGGCGAGGCCGAGGCGACCCTTACCGGCGCCGCCCGCCTCGCCGCCCTGGCCCCACCGCCGCCCGCCACCCGCACCGTCGCCGCCTCCCCGGCCGGCGCCTATCTACCCGAGAAGTACCCGCGCTGGCGCGCCTGGCTCGGGCAACTCCTTCGCTGAGGGTCGGTTGGCCACCGGCGCGCGCCCTGCCCAGTGGGTCAGACGCGCCGCCGGCGGGGAGGTGGGACCCCTCCGTTACTCGTGCCCCACCGCGGAGCTGGGGGCGACCCTGAACGAACGGGAAGCGCGGCGACGGCGGACGACGCCCATCGTGGCCAGGCCGGCGACCACCAGCGCCACGCTGGCCGGCTCGGGCACCACTCCGGCCATCATCTCCGATGCGCCGTCTGGGGATGCGGCAACCAGCACGAAGCTGCCCGACAGGCTCAATGTGTCTAAGGCCGGCAGCGGCGGCAGTGCCAGGGGCAGACCGGAGATCACCTCCCCGAACCCGGCGCTCGGCCCCACGAAGTGAAGCTCCGATGCGCCCAGAGGTCCGAGGGCAGCGCTCGAGTAGTCGATCACCGCGTCAAAGCTCTGAGATCCGTGTGTACCGGCGGCTACCGCGTAGGCAATCGGGAGCAGCCCCCCCGCCACCCCGCCGCCATCGACGCTGAACGAGACCGAAAAATCCGCCCGCGTCTCCATGGCGCCGGCGCCCGGGTCCGGCGCGCCTTGGCTAGCGATCGCCCCCAACACCGGGTCGATCCCCGACCAGTCGGCGGGAATGACCACGCGCGCCATGGTGGGCGAAAAATCGTAGGCGACGGTGATCTGACCAAATCCGGTCGGCGGGTCCGGCGTGAAACCCGAGTCCGTCCCCGCCGGAGTCGGCCCCAAGGGGAGCGGCCCAAGGACCGCATACGCCACCCCGCCGGAACTGAACGTGAACGTGGTCCAGTTCGTCCCCGCTACGATGCCCACGATCGCCGCCTCCGCGGTGACACCACCGAAAACACAGGCGCCCAGCCACAGCGCGGGGAGCAACAGAAGCCTTCGCAAAGCCGACCGCAAGCGGGGCGTGGCCCCAGCCGGCGAGCGAAACACGGAGAACCGAGGTGAGCACTCATGGGGAGCCTCCTAGTGGGGTGGGGTTAACACGCCGTCCATGGAATCGTTACTAAAATAAGGGTGATTGCAAGGTTACTTTTTGACAAGGACAGCTCCGTGGCTGGATCGAGCGATCGCCCCGCGTGCGGGTAGCAGGCGCTAGGAGCCCGGCGATGGCGCAGTCGGGTGTGGGGTGGAGAGCACGCGGTGCGGCGATCACGTTTGGGCGACCCCTCCCAAGACCGCCCAAGCGTGTGGGTGGACAGCGCGCGCGGTGCGGCGATCACCGGCCTCGCCGGTGGTGGCGCCACCGGGGCGAGGTGCTCTTGTCCCCGCACAGCGGGGACCACGCCGTGGGGTCGCCTGGCCGGGCCATGTGGGGAGGGGGCGAGCCAACCCCCTCCGCCGCGCACGCGCGGCAGCCTTCCCCGCCGGTCGTCTTCGGTGGGGCGCGGAGGGTGCGGCGGCGCCCGTCGCCTGCACGCGCCGCCGTATGCCACTCCAGGAGCGCGGTGCGATGGGTGCGGCGGCGGTGCTCGCCCTCCCTTAGAGGCCGTGCTTCTCTAACCGGTAGTCGAGGGTGTGGCGGGTGAGGTGGAGGAGGCGGGCGGCGGCGGCCTTGTTGCCGCCGGTGCGGGCGAGGGCCTGGGTGATGAGCTGGCGCTCGACCTCCGCCAGATCCGCGCCAGCGGGCGGCAGTTGCCACTGGGCAGCGGCGGCGGCAGGCAGGAGGTCGGCCGCGAGCTGCTCCCGGGTCAGCTCTTGGGCCGGGTAGAGGAGCGCCCACCGTTCACACAGGTTCTTCAGCTCGCGGATGTTCCCGGGCCACGGCGCCTCCTCCAGCAGCCGCACCGCGGCCGCGGAGAGGGTGGCCAGTTCCCGGCCGTGGCGCTGGGCGGCTTGCTGGAGAAACTCCGCGGCGAGGCGAGCGAGATCGGCGCGCCGTTCGCGCAGCGGCGGCATGGCCAGGGTGATGACCGCGAGGCGGTAGTAGAGGTCGTTGCGAAAGCGGCCGCTGGCCATCATCGCTCGCAGGTCTTGGTGGGTGGCCGCGATCACCCGGGCGTCGACGCGCACCGGCCGATCCGCGCCCACCGCCTGCACCTCGCCTCCCTGCAGGAAGCGCAGCAGCTTCACCTGCGCGGCCAGGGGTAGATCGCCGATCTCGTCGAGAAAGAGGGTGCCGCCGTCGGCGGCCAAGAGGCGGCCGGGGCGGGCGTGGTCGGCGCCGGTGAAGGCGCCCTTCGCGTGGCCGAATAGCTCCGCCTCGACCAGGGTCTCGGGAAGAGCGCCGCAGTTCACCACCACCCACGGTGCCGCGGCGCGCGGCGAGCGGTCGTGGATCGCCCGCGCGAGGTGCTCCTTGCCGGTGCCGGTCTCGCCGAGGATCAGAACGTGGGCGTCGGTGTCGGCGACCGCGAAGGCCTGGGCGTAGATCGCGTTGACCCGCGGCGAGCAGCTCGGGGTGGGCGCGCTGCGAGTGGTGAGGGCGTCGCGCAACCGCTGGTTGTCGCGCTTGAGCCGTGCCCAGGCAACCGCGCGCTCGACCGTCGCCAGCACGTGCGCCTCGTGAAACGGCTTGGTGATGAAGTCGAAGGCGCCCGCCTTCATCACCTCCACCGCCCCCTCGACGCTGGCGTAGGCGGTCATCACCACCACCGTCGCCTCTGGATCCTCCGCCAGCACTGCCGCCAGGACCGCCTGGCCGTCTTGGTGCGGCATGCGCAGATCGGTGAGCAACACCAAGGGCCGCTCTGCGCGGTAACGCTTCACCGCCTCGCGGCCGTCCGCGGCCTCGCTCACCCGATAGCCCGCGTCCACAAACTGGATGGCGAGGACCTGGCGCACCCCGGGGTCGTCGTCGGCGATGAGGATGAGCGGCGTCATGGGGTGGCGCGGGGCAGGGTGAGGACAAAGGTCGTGGTACCCGCGGCGGAGGCGCAACGCAACGTCCCGTGGTGCGCCTCCGCAATCCGCGCCGCGATCGCCAGGCCGAGCCCGGTCCCCTCGGCGCGGGTGGTAAAGAAGGGATCGAAGACCCGCTCCCGATCGGCGGCGGCGATCGTCTCCCCGCGGTTCTCCACCGCCAGCTCCCACCCCTCCCCGGTGGTCCGCGACGCGACCTGAATGGTGCTGCCCGGCTCGGCGAACTGGCCGGCGTTGAGGAGCAGGTTGACCAGCACCTGGGCGAGCTGGTCTCGATCCCCGTCGAGGGTGAGGGCGTCAGAATCCTCGCGCAGCTCCACGCGCAGCCCCTGGGACTCGAGCTGCGGGCGCATCAACAGGACGCAGTGGCGGACCACTGCATGCGGATCGAGGGGGCGGATGGCGGGAGTCGCGGGACGGGCGAACTCGAGCACGTGGTGGGTGATCTCCCCCAGGCGGCCGATCTCGGACTGGAGGCGATCCAGCAGCGGCGCCACCCGCTCCGGGTGGCTGGTGGCGGAGCGGCGCAGGATGTCCACCGCCCCCTGCATGGTGGTCAAAGGATTGCGTACCTCGTGGGCGATCCCCGCAGCCATCTGCCCCAGCGCCGCGAGACGCTCGGCGCGGCGCGCAATCGCGTAGCTCCGCGTCGCCTCGGTGAGGGCCAGATCACGCTGGATCGCGGTCTGCCGGTGGCGCTCCAGCTCGCCGGCCAGGCGGTCGCGCAGCCAGCCGGTGACCCCGCCGACGAGAAAGAGCAGGACCATGTCGCTCGCCTGGCTGGCGGTAAACATCCCCGAGTGGAGGTGGGCGCCGTGGCCGCGGTGCGGATAGAGGAGGGCGGCCACCGCCGCGGTGGCGATCCCGCCGCGGCTGCCGGACCAGAAGCCGGCGAGGATCACCGGCACGAAGTAGAGCTTCTGGGTGAGGGTCATCCAGAAGGGGGCGCTGGCCAGGTGGATGGCGTTGTGGGCGAGCGTGACCCCCACCACCAACAAGGCGATGGTTAGCCAGCGCGCGCGGCGCGCGGAGGCGGGGAGGGGCGGGGTGGCCGCGGGGAGCGGAGCGCTCCCGCCCGCGGCCGTGGGGCTCCGCTCTTCCGTGGAACCCCCGTTCATCGCCCGCCTCGCGGCGGATGCGGCATATGCCGCACTGCCTGCCGCTTTTGCCGCACCCTGCACCGCGGCGCCACCCGCGTCCTCGCCCGAAGGTCCAGCAACTGCGCCCTCCGCCCAGACCACCGCCGGGCCGGCACGCGGGTTGCAAGCTGCGGTTCGTCCCCGGTGCACCTGCCACCCACCCTGTTCCCGCCTCCCTCGGAGCCGATCGCCGCCATGAATCGCCACCTGTGTCGCCGTGCAACGTCGCGGCTGTTATTGCCCGCGGTAGCCCTCGCGTCAACGCTCGCCATGACCGCCGGCTGCGGCAGCAGCAGCGGCAGTGGCGGTACCCCCAGTGGTTCCACGACCCAGATCACCGGCCAGGCGATCGCCGGGGCGGTGACCGGCACGGTGGTGGTCGCGGATGGCGCCGGGACCACGGTCGCGTCGGCCGCCGTCACCGCGGGCGGATTCACGGTGAGCGTGGGGGACTCGGCCCTCGATGGGGAGCTCGACTTCGTTGTCACCGGCAGCTACACGGACGAAGTCTCCGGGGAGATGGTCCAGTTGACCGCCGCCGATCCCCTGGCACTGACCACGGCGGCGGGCCACTTCGTCGCCGGCGCGACCGGCAACGCGCCGATCACCCCCGGGTCTACCGTCGTGCGCAGGTTGGTCCGGGACCACACCATGACCCTCACCGCCGCGCGCGCCGCCTTCCAGGCCGCGTTCGGCTATGCGCCCGACCTGGACGCGCGGCCGTTCGATCCCACCGGCACCGCGCCCGCCGCGGCGACCGGCGCCGACGAGGATGAGGCGTTCCGCGCCGGCGTCTTCAGCCAGCTCGCCAGCGACCTCGGCCTGACCACCGGCGCGGCGATCGCGGCCCTGTTCCGCGGCCTGGCAGACGATCTGGCCGACGGCACCCTCGACGGGCTTGCCGGGGCGGGCCAGCCGGTGATGGTCGGCACCGTTGATTTGGCGACACGCCACACGGAGAACGCCCTCTGCGCCCGCCTGCTCACCGCCCACGGCGAGTTTGTAGAGAACACCGCCAACGGTGGTGGGTTGGCCGCCCCCACCTCTGGTCTGCCGGCGCTGGTCTACGACGGCGCCGGCGCTCGCCGCACGGTCACCACCCCCGGCGGACGGAGGGTGACCGTCACCCTCAACACCGCGGCCGAGCCGCCGTTCACCGCCGGCTTTTGGACCGCGCGGGTCGCCCACCAGATCACCCTGACGGACGCGGACAACCACGACGCGCCAATCGACATCACCAGCGACCCGACGATCGTCGACGTGAGCCACCACCCCCTGATGCACATGCTCAGCGGCCACGACCACACCACCCCCCACGCCCACGAGCCCGACACCCGCGGCGCGGCCGCGGGCCAGTACGTGCTCGACGCCTACTACGTGATGGCCTCGGAGATGGGGATGGGGGCGATGGCCATGCCCATGGGAGTGTGGGACTACACAGTGCGGATCGACGAGGACAGCAACCGCGATGGCACGGTGGACACCACCACCGAGGTGATCTTTCACCCGAAGGTGGATCCGCCGATGGGGGGCGCCGTGCTCTTCGCCCAGGTGAACCACGCCGCCGATACCTGGACCTCCATGGATGGGACGACCGGTCCGCGCCCCTACCGGGTGTGGCTCCACGAGGTGGTCACCAACGGCGACGGGAGCCACGACCTGACCCTCTTCGTCTCCACCCAGGAGATGGTGGACATGGCGATGGCGGGGATGGACCACCACGCCGGCATGACCTTCCCGGCGGTCTACCCGGGGTTGACCCTCCACGGTCCGGTGGATGAGATGGGGATGCGCCCGGAGGTCCTGATCGCCACGGTCGCCGTTGAGGTCTCCACCGACGGCGCGACCTGGGTCGCGTTGGCCGAGGAAGAGCCCTCCAGCGGCCGCTACCAGGTCACCCACCTGGCAGGCCTCGACAATACCGCCGCCGGTCCGGACACCCTGGCGGTGCGCCTGACGGTGAACGGCCATTCGATGCAGACCGCGGCCGGGGCGGAAAGCCAACTCCTCTTCACCGCGCCGTAATGAGGCCGCCTCTCTTTCGGCTCGGCCGTGTGGATGGCGCGCAGACGCACAATCCAGCTCGGCGCCGGACCGTGGTGCGGCCCCTCCTTCGGCTGGGTTGCGCCGCCCTGGGGCTCCTTTTCCTTTTCGCCCCCGCCGCGGTCCACGCCGCCTCTTGTTGCGGTGGCGGCTCGGCCGCTGCCCTGGTGTTGCCCAAGTTCTCTCGGGCGATGGTCGCGGTGAGCCTCGACGCGGAGCACTACGACGGCTTCTGGAACGGCGACGGCTTCTGGCGCCGCGATCCGCCGGAGACCGATCTCAACCAGTACCGCCTCAACGTCGGCGGCGCCTATCGGTTGGCTTCGCGCTGGCAGGGGTTCGCGGTGCTCCCCTACGTCTGGAACCGCAACGACTACTCCGGTCTGGCGCGCGACACCGCCGGCCTCGGCGATTCCACGATCGGCGTCTGGTACGAGTCCTTTGACGACATCCGGTGCGTCTGGCGGGTGGGGAGCTGGCGAGACCTCAAGCCGGCGGTCTACTGGGGGGCGGCGGTCACGGTGCCCACCGGTACCTCGCCCTATGACGAGGTCAGCGACAACTTCGACATCACCGGCCGCGGCTTCTACCGCCTCGACGGCTCCGTGTTGCTCGACAAGACGATCTATCCCTGGTCCACCTCCGTGCAGCTCACCTATGGCCGCCACTTTGAGCGCGCGGTGAATCGCGAGTACGGCAACGCCGTGGAGCCGTACGACAAACGTCTCGGCGACCGGGCAAGCGCCACCGCGAGCCTCGGCTACACCTACTTCACCGGCGCGATGCACTCCCTCACCGGGACGGTCTCCTTCACCGACTTGTGGGAGGATAAGCAGCGGATCGACGGCGACGAGGACCCGACCTCGGGGTTGCGCAAGCGCGCCCTCGGAGGCGCCCTCGCGTGGGCCGCGCCCGACCGCAACTGGATTGTCAAACTCGCCTACAGCCACGCCCTGCAATACGACGGCTGGGGGCGGAACTTTCCTACGACCGACGTCGTCTCGGTGGGGGTCAGCCATGTCTTCCGGTAAGCGCTGGCGGCCGCGGGTCGCCGCCGTGTTGTGTCTCCTCCTCGCGGCCTGTGGCGGGGTGGGGGATGATCTCGTGCCGACGGACACGGACCAGCGCGCCACCCTCGCCGCCGGCGCGGTGGGCTCCACCCCCGGGGCGACCGCTCTCGACTTCCAGGTGCAGGACAGCGCCGACAACACGGTCAGACTCGCGGACTATCTGAGCGATGGCGCCACCCCTGCGGATGCGGTGGTCCTCTACTTCACCATGTGGTGTCCGATCTGCCTGAGCCACTCGGACCACCTGCTCACCACGGTGGTCCCGCGCTTCCGCGACCGGGGCCATGTGGTCTACGCCCTGGTGGACTACGTCTCCGGGTCGGTGACCCTGGCGCGGGCCGCGGAGCAGGGCAACGGTTACGCCGGCTCGGACTTCGTGGTCCTGGCGGATATCGGCCAGACGCTGTTTGACCAGTTCGACGCCGCCATGGGGACAATCGTGGTGATCGACGCGGGCGGGGTGATCCAGCTCAACGAGGACTACCGCACCGGCGCCAACCTGGTGGCCACCCTCGACGAGTTGTTGCCATGACCTCGATCGCTCGGGCTTGCGCGGCCGTGGTGGCGGCGGTCGTGGTCGGCTGCGCCGCACCCGCGGCGGAGGTGGGCGAGGGGGAGGTCGCCCGCGGCGCGGAGGTCTTCGCGACCTACTGCACCGACCGCTGCCACCAGACGCCGCGCCCCGACTCCCTCACCGCGAACCAGTGGCGGGCGGTGGCGCAGACCATGCAGGCGCGCCTTGCGGAGCAGGGACAGGAGCCGATCGCCCCGGCGGACTACGCCGCGTTGCTTGCCTACCTGACCACCCACGCCCGCGAGTAGCGGCGGCGCGGCCGGTGGCCCGTTGCGGGGAGCACGCCGGGCTCTCGACTGGCCCCAGGCGTGGGGTCGGCCGCGCTCCGCGGGCGTCTGGGAACTTGTCGGCCGGCCAATACCGCTGGCACCTTGGCGGGCGTGGCGCGCGGCCGAGCCGTCGGGCGGACGGGAGTCGATGGGGATCGCCCACGCGGTTGGATTGCGGGCGGTCGCACTGGGTAAAGCCAATGAACACCAACGGCTGCGAATCATGGACGGGGGAGGGCGCGGTCCACGCGGCTTGGGTTGGCGCTTGGTGCGGTAGACCATTCGCGTTCCTTCGCGTTGATGCGCGTCCATTCGCGGCCCGCTTTTGCGCGGGCCCAGCGATCTCATCCCGCACCACGCGCCCTTGCTTCGACGCACCATGGCGAACGCGACAGCCTTCTTACCCGCCCCGCGACTACCACCAGGAGACTCTCCGATGAGCAGACCACGCCCTGATATGGAGGGGGACGGTACGCGCCCCCCTCGCCATCCGGCACAGCTCCGGCTGGCTTCACCCCCCGTGGATGGCGAACTCTCGCCCACCCGTAGACCCTCCGGCGCGTCCCGCTCCAGAGGGTCTACGGGGGACCATCCCCTCACCGCCACCGCGGATCCGCCCGACAACCGCGACTGGCTCTACCGGCCGCCGCCGGTGCAGCTCAAGACCGTGATGGCCAAGCCGCGCGGGCTGAAGATCCTCGACCAGGGGACCGAGGGGGCGTGCACCGGCTTCGGCCTTGCCGCGGTGATCAACCTGCTGAATCAGCGGCGTGGTGCGGCAGTACGGGTGAGCCCGCGCATGCTCTACGAGATGGCGCGCAAGCACGACGAGTGGCCAGGCGAGGCGTACGCCGGCTCGTCATGTCGCGGGGCGATCAAGGGGTTCGCGCAGATGGGGGTGTGTCGCGACAGCTACTGGCCGTATCGGGACGATCGTCCCGGGGGGCTGACCGTGAAGGCGGCGCGGGATGCGCGCGCCAACACCATCGGCGCCTACTACCGCCTTGAACATCGGGTGAGCGACTTCCACGCCGCCCTCAACGAGGCCGGGGCGATCTTCTGCTCGGCCGACGTGCACGATGGCTGGGAGTCGCCGGCGGCGAAGAGTGGCGTCATCCCCCTGCGCTCGACGGTGACCGGTGGCCACGCCTTTGCGATCATCGGCTACAACCGCGAGGGGTTTTGGGTGCAGAACTCGTGGGGTCGCACCTGGGGCCAAGGGGGGCTGGCCTTGTGGAGCTACGAGGACTGGCACGCGCACCTCACCGACGCCTGGGTTCTCAGCCTCGCGTTACCCACGCCACAGATCTGGTGTTTGGGCGAGGCGGAGCGCGCCTCCACGCGCGGTGGCGCCAGCAACACCGGGCGCGCACCGGCGCGCGGCCAGATCGCCGGCCACTTCATCCACATGGACGACGGCCAGTTCCACGACGCCGGTGACTACTGGAGCAACCTCGCGGACGTGCAGGCAACCGCGGCCAACCTGGCGGCCAGCACCAAATACGACCACCTGCTGATCTACGCCCACGGCGGCCTCAACAGCCCGAAGGACTCGGCGCGGCGGATCGCCGCCATGCGCGACGTGTTCAAGGACAATCGCGTCTATCCCCTGCACGTCATGTACGACACCGGGATTTTGGAGGAGATCAAGGACATCGTGGTGGCGCGCGGCGAGCAGACCGGGGCGCGGGCCGGCGGGGTGAGCGATTGGTGGGACCGGGTGCTGGAGCGGATGACGCGGCGGCTGGGGAGGGCGTTGTGGCGCGAGATGAAGCTCGGCGCGTGCCGGGGGTTCGAGCACAACAACGCGGGGGTCCAGACCCTGCGCACCTTTGCCCAAGCCCTGCGGGCGGGTGGTGGACTGAAGCTCAAGGTCCACCTCGCCGGCCATAGCACCGGCGGTATCCTGCTCGCCCACCTGCTCAACGCCCTGGAATCGATCGCCCCGCGCCTGCGCCTATCGACCGTCAGCCTGCTGGCCCCCGCCGCCTCGGTGGCGCTCTTCAAGAGCCACTACTACCCGCTGCTGGGGGCGACGCGAACGGCGTTCGGCATCGATCAGATGACCGTCTACAACATCAGCGACGCGCTGGAGCAAGACGACACCGTCGGGCCGTACGGCAAGTCTCTCCTCTACCTGGTATCGCGCGCCTTTGAAGAGGAGACGCCCCTGCCGTTGCTCGGGATGCAGCGCTACGCCGAGCCCCTTGCGGCCGAGTGCAATGGCCGCGTCGAGTGGGTGGTCAGCCACGGGCGAGCGAAGCAGGAGGGGCGCAGCATGAGCACCACGCACGGCGGCTTCGACAACAACCCGGCGACCCTGAACGACATCCTGCGGCGGGTGGTCGGCAAGGAGCCAAAGCGGCTGTTCACCCCCAACGATCTGAACTACTGAGAGGTGGACCCATGGCCGATTTTGCCGCTGCCCTCGCCCTCGTGCTGATCCACGAGGGGGGCTATGCGAACGACCCGGACGATCGCGGCGGGGAGACCTACCGTGGCATCGCCCGCCGCTTCCATCCCGACTGGCCCGGCTGGTCGCGGGTGGACGCTCTTTCGCGGCGTCCCGGTTTCCCGCGTTCCCTGGAGACGGACCCGCGCCTAGCAGCGGCGGTGGCCGCGTTCTATCGCGACCTCTACTGGGATCAGTTCCAGGGCGACGCCCTGCCGGATCAACGACTCGCCGAAGAGCTGTTCGACACGGCGGTGAACCTCGGGGTCCGGCGCGCGGTGCGCTTTCTGCAGGAGGCGCTGAACCTGCTCAACCGCAATCAGCGCACCTACGCCGACTTGGTGGTGGACGGCTGGCTCGGGGAGAAGAGCCTCGCCGCCTTGGCGCTGGTGAGCGCGGCGGATGGCGACGCGCGCTTCGTGGTGAAGCTGATCAACGCCCTGCAGGCGGCGCACTACCTCGACGTGATGCGCCACGACCCGACCCAGGAGAAGTTCGCCCGCGGCTGGCTCTCCCGGACGTAGGCGCCTTCCGGACTGGCAACACGGGGATCGGCGCCGAACGGCTGAGTTGGGGGCGACCCCCGGTGGGTGAAGGGCATTGGAAAATGGTTTTTGGATCTCGCCGCGAATCACTGCGAATGGGCGCGAATCCTGGAGGGGGAGGGTGCGGCCCACGTGCGCGGCGGGCGCTGCGCCGCCGGCAAGCGCCAGCGGTGCCTCGTGCAGTGCGGCCCACGTGCGCGGCGGGCGCTGGCTCCGCCTGGAAGGTGGGTGGTCCCGCTTGGCTCGGTCTGCCTTGGGGGTAAGTGCGTCCTCGGCCTGCGGGAAGGAGAGCCACCGGTAACGCCGGCCGAGCCCAACGCTTCGCGTGGATGCGCCTCCCTTGGTGGCCAGCCCTTCAAGTCCGGCAGATTTCTCGGCGCCGGTCGGAGTTGGGCGATCGCGGGGAGCGCCGGCAGCCGCCCTACGGCGCGGCGGGGGGCGGGGTCACCGACGTGGGTGGGGTGGGGCTGGCGTGGTGGGCAGCCGGGGCGTGGTCGCCGAGGAGGTGGGTGCTGGTGAGCTGGTCGAGGGGCAGCCAGGGATCGAGACGGCCGGCGTACCACAGCCCGCCCAAAACCAGCACGGCCACGACGAAGAGATAGCTCTTCCACGGTCGCCGCTTGTCTGCGAACGGGTCCGCCAGGGAGCGCTCGGCGCCGGCGGGCAGCTTGGCAACGCCGGTGAGGGCGGCGCCAAACGGGACATTCAAGCGCGCCTTGGTGTTGATCGCCCAACCGTTCGCATCGAGGATCGGACCGAGGTTGCGCCGGCGCAGCTTCAGCCAGGCAAGGAGCATGGAGGGGCCCGAGATCGCCAGCCAGACGGCGGCGATGACCACCGGGTATTGCCACACCGCCAGCTCCATCAGCCCGGTGGCGACGCTCGCGATCGCCGTGCCGATCGCGCCCACCGCAACCCCCAGGGCGGCGACCGTGCCGACGTCGATCTTCTTCGCCTTGGCCGCCTCGGGCGCCGCCTTGTCCGCCGCACCCACCGTCGTGGCGACCTGGGTCATCTTGCTGATGGAGGGGGCCTCGGCCGCGGCGGCGCGCTTGCTGACCTGCTCCTCGATCATCCGCACCAGCTTCTTGTAGGGCAGCCAGAACGCCTCGCGCAGGCCGATCGGGTTGGCGACGATCCGGGTGATGGTCGCGTCCCAGTCGCAACCTTGGCGGTCGTAGAAGACGCCATTGCGGCCCACCATCAGGTTGTCCGAGTCGCCGTCGGTGAACACCGCGACGATCGACCGCTTCTGCCCGCCGGGGCGGGAGAGGTCGCAGTAGGCGAGGTAGGCGCCGGCGAGGCCGGCAAGGGTCGCGTGCTTGGCGGCGTCGGCCACCTCGATGCACAGGGTGCAGCCACGCGCGTCGAGATACAGGGTCCCGGCCTGAAAGACGGCCCCGCGGCGGCCATAGAAGTCGGCGAAGTTCACGTAGTTCGCCAGCACCTTCCCCAGGTCGCGCTGGAAGCGCACCAACTTCTCTACCGCCGCAATCTGCGCGTACTCCGGCGCCAGGGCGGCGTCTTGCTGGATCAGGGCGGTGATGGCGTCACGGGCTGGACCGGCGAGCAACTCGTGAAGGCGCGCCGTACCGAGCTGCGCCACCGCGCTGGCCGGCTTGGCCGCCTGCCACGCCACGAAGGGGGCGAGCTTCGCCTGCACCGCCGACCAGTCCGCCTCGCTCAGGGCGTCGCGTTCGCCCAACAGGGGGGCGATCGCCTGGCTGGCAAGGGTCGCGATGGCTCCCGTCCACGCCGGATTGAGGCCATCGGTTAGGGGCAGGGGCGCGTCCGGCACGATCTTGGCCAGGACCAGGGTGGCGATCTCCGCGCTGGCAAGGGTCAGCTCCTTGGCCGCCAGGGCGAGGTAGTCCTTCTCCGAGAGATTGAGGGCGGCGGTCGCCCGGCCATCGAAGGTAGCCAGGCGAAGCCGCGCGAAGTAATCGTCCACCTTCCCCCGCACCGCTTCGACCGCCGCTGCCGCCGCCGCGGTCGCCTCCTCCCCGAGGGGGGCGAGCCCCGGGTCCGCCGCCCGCGCCGCCCAGGCGCAATGGGCCGCGGCCTGGGTGAAGAAGGCGTCAAGCGTCACCTGATCCACCCCCACCTTGCCGCTCCGGTCGGGCTGCCCGCCGAGGGTGGCGATGATCTCCGTGATCGCTTGGCGCGTCGCCGGGTCGTCCGCGGATTCGGGCACGACGACCCCGTCGCCGTTGAACTGGGTGGTGGCGAAGATCGTGGCCGTGTCCGCCACGTCCGCCAGGGTGATGGCAGAGGCGTCCCCCTTGCCCAGCTCCGCCAGGACGCGCCTTGCCGCGGCCAGAATCCCCGGCTCTTGGATCGCAGCCAGGGCCACGCCATCGCCGCCACGCAACACGTCACCCACGTCCCGCAAGGCGCCGGCCACCCACTGGACCGCGGCGATGAGCTCTGGCGGGCGGATCCGGCCGTCGTGGTCCGTGTCGATCAGGTCCGCGGTCTTGGGGTCGAGCTCGATGCCACGACTGGGCATGGCCAGGGCGACCCACAGCTTGGGGTCGAGCTCGCCAAGGTGGGCGAGGTCGGCGCCGTCGCGGAACATGACCTGATCGACCCCGCCGGCACGAAAGAACTTCCAACGATGGGGTGCTGGGGTCTCCATCCCGATTCTCCTCCTGCGAAGTCCCCACCACAGGGAGTGGCACCCATTATTCCGAATGGGGTGGAAAGTTCCACACGATACCAGCATCGTGCCATAGCGCTCCCGCACCGCCGCGCCCACGGCGACGACGGTTGCCCGCGCACCACGTCCGCCACCGTGCCGCGGGCGGCGGGATGGCGCATGGCGGCGATTCTGTCGCCGTGGTTTCGTTGCACTGGGTGAGCCACACTGGCCCGGCCAGCGAGGGGAGCCACCCTCCCCACATTCCTGCCCATGGTTGCGATCGATAGTGATTCCGCGCCCGTAGCTACGGCGATCGCGGACCTCCTCGCCGTGGTTGAACGCCATGGTGGCCGGTTCGATGACCGACTGCGGATCCGCAGTCGCGGAGGCGAGCTCAGCGTCCACATCCAGGTGGAGGGGACGATGGGCGCACCCGCCCCTAGGATCATCCAGCTCCCCCCCGCGTGTTTGCTGCCCGTGGAGGCCTTTCACCTCACCGTCGCCGGGGACGACATCGTGGTTGTGGACCACGATCCCGACCTATCCCCGGCCCGCCAAGGGATCATGCAGGCGGTCGTGGAGGTGTGGAATCTCACCCGCAAGATCCCCCACCACCGCTTCTCGAACCCCGCCTGGCTTCAGCACGTATCCCCCGCGCTCTATCGCCGGCTGAGCGCAGGACGCCACCCGCCGGCCACCCCCGCCCCGTCGCGCAACGATCCCCTGGTCGACAACCTGCTCGACACCCGCACCCTCGTCTATCGCCTCGACCCCACCTCCGACCGCCACACCCAGGTGATCATGCCGGTGATTGATTTCCTCAACCACCATCCATTCGCGGCGCCATACCTGAGCGAGGCGGACGGGCCACACAACCACGTCCTTGCCGTCCAGGAGTTCTGCCCAGATCCCCAGAGCTGCGAGTGCTACGCGCGGTACGGGATCTACGACGGCTACGACACCTTCCTGCACTACGGCTTCGTCGCCCGCGAGACCCCCTTCGTGATCTCGATTCCGCTGCACCTGGACCTGCCCCCCCTGGGCAAGCTGACGGTCCACGCCTACAGCGGCCGGGCCCCGGACCAACAACTACCCAAGGCGATCGCGGACCTGGCCTTCTACCTCCCCGCCTTCACCGTCGACCGGGCGCACCACTCGGCGGAGGTTGGCTATCTGATGATCCCGCAGGGCAACGCCCCGCGCGCCCTACGGCGGGTCTTGGCGGTGATCCTCCACGCGATCGAGCCGCGCCTCAACGACGCGAAAATCGCCACCATCGTCGAGGCCATCGAACCTGAAATCCTCGCGCGCAATGTCGAGTTCTACCAAGACCTCCGGCGCGACCTGGAGGAATACGCCGTCCCGCCGGGGTTTCGTTCGGTCGTCGACGGAGCGCGCGCGATGGCAGACCTCCAGCTTGAGAAACTACGGCGCTACCCCTTCTTTGCAGCCCGGTAACTGCCAGGTTGTTTGCGCCGGCTTCGCCCTCGTTGGCCGCGCCACGGGCGGAGCGCAATGGGGTCATGGCGCCTTGGTGTTGTGTCGCCGATCGGGCCGTGCACACTGCGCGGCCACGGCCGCCGGCAAGCTTCGCGCGCGGAGGTCGTGAATGAAGGGGGTGGGAGAGTCGGACCCCTTCCGGGGGCAACGATGACGATGGCCAACGATCTCTTGCATCCCCGCCAGGGGCGCGCGGGCGCCCCGTCGCGCCGCCATTGGGTCGCACTGCATCTTCTCCTCGGCTTGACCCTACTCGCGGTCGGGGTACCGGCGGCGGTGGCGACGGTCGCCATCCCACCGCTCACCGGGCGGGTGGTGGACGCGGCCGCGATGCTCTCGCCGCGGGCGGAGCAGGCGATCGACCGGGAGCTCGCTCAGTTGGAGCAAAGCGACTCGACCCAGGTGGTGGTCCTCACCCTTGCGACTCTCGCCGGCGAGGACCTCGAATCTTTTGCCCTGCGTGTGGCCCACGACACCTACCACCTCGGCCAACAGGGCAAGGACAACGGCGTCCTCTTGTTGGTGGTGCGGGATGACCACCAGATCCGCATCGAGGTCGGCCGCGGCCTCGAGGGGGTCCTCACCGATCTCCTCGCCGGCCGGATCATCGATCGCGTGATGACGCCGCGCTTTCGCGCCGGGGACTTCGCGGGCGGGATCGAAGCCGGGGTAGAGGCGATCGGCCAGGCGGTGCGCGGCGAGTTCAAGGCGCCCGCGGCGGGTGGCCGCAGCCACCGCGGGCGCGGCTCCGATGTGCTCTTCGGCCTCCTCTTGCTGCCCGCCATCCTCGGCCGCGGCGGCCTGCTTCTCGGCCTCATCGGCGGCGCGATGGTTGGGCCGCTCATGGTCCTGCTCGCCTTCCCCCCCTTCTCTCTCATCAAGGCGGCGGTGGCGGCAGTTGCGTGCGGGCTCCTCGGGGCGGTGGCTGGCGCCCTGTTCGGGGGGCGGCGCAGCGGGATGGGGTTCGGCTACCCCGGCGCCTTCGGCTCCACCCGGATGGGCGGCGGTTTCGGTGGCTTCGGTGGCTTCTCGGGCGGCGGCGGCGGCTTTGGCGGTGGCGGCGCCTCGGGGGGGTGGTGAGATGGCGACGACTCCCGAGCTCTTGAGCCGTGCCGCCCAGGGACGCATCGCCGGCGCGGTGGCGGCGGCAGAGCAAGCTACCTCCGGCGAGATTGTGGTCACCGTCGTCCCCGAGTCCAACCCGTACCCGCGCGCCGAGCTCCTCGCGGCCCTGATCGCCGGGGTGGCCGTTGGCCTCGCCGTCACCCTCGCCACCGGCTCCGAGTCGCTTTTCCGCTTCCTGCCCACGGCGCTCGCCGCCACCGTGGTCGCCCTCGGTGCCGTCCGCCGCTGGCCGGTCCTCAAGCGTCCGTTTGTCTCCCCGTGGATCCGCAAGGAGGAGGTGCACCAGCGGGCAATCCAGGCCTTCTTCGACCACCGCCTCTACCAAACCGCCGAGGCCACCGGTGTCCTCCTCTTTCTGTCGCTCTTCGAGCGGCGGGTGGAGCTCCTCGCCGACCAGGGGATCGACACGCGCGTCCCCCGCGGGAGCTGGGACGCGATCGTCGCCGAGCTCACCACCGGACTGCGGCGCGGCGTCGTGGTCGAGGCCACGGTGGCGGCGGTGGAGCAGATCGGCGCCCTCCTCGCCACCCACGCCCCACCGCGCGCCGGCGACACCAACGAACTCCCCGACGGACCGCGGCTCGGGTAGCCCGAAGGGAGCGGCAGGTTCCCTTCGGGCTCGGAGCCTGTCGGACTTTGTCCCGATCGATTGCAGCGCGCGGACCCATGCTCGGATCGTGAGCCAGGGCGCGTGCGCCCTTCTTCGTCGCCTCGCCCCACGTAGCTCTACGAACGGGTCGATCCGGACTCGCGCTCGCTTCTCCTCGGCACACGATCGACCAAGTCGGACAGGCTCCGAGACCCCACGGTGCGGGACATGCCGTACCGCCGGCGGGTGGGCGCCCGTCCACGTTCCACGAGGAAAGACGCCACCCGGAACCGCATCGGGTCACGACAGGGGGCGCGTGCGCCCGCCATCCACGGGGTGGCCGAGAGGATCCGGGCCACCATGCCGGCCGGTGGATCTGGGCCCCATGGTTGCACCGCGCCGGTCAGGCGGAGGTCAACCCGCCGGGCGCTGCGTCCCGCGCCCCTGCTGATCTCACGCAGGCAGGCGGAGGAACTCCTTCATCGTCCGCATGAGGGTGGCAAAGTGGTCCGGGTTGCCGAGGTTGAGGCGGTACTCGTTGATCACGATCACCCGCTGTGCCTCCCATTCTTTCCAGCAGGCGGCACAGGTGTGGGCGAGGAGCTTCGTGCCGAGGGCGCCGCCGAAGTCGCAGGTGGTCATTGGCGCGGCGCTCTGGCCGCAACGGCTACAGGTGATGGTGGACATGGAGAGTCGCCTGGCTCCAGGGGGGAGGGGATGCGGAGGGGTGGGCCGCGACTGCGGCCGGTGATCGGTTTGGGGGAGAGGGCCTCGTCGAGCTCCGAAGGCTCCTAGTCTCTCTCTCACAACGGCCGCACATGGCGGTAGAGGGGCTCGGGGAGAGGTTCGCCGGCGTGCCGTTGCTGGTTGGCGAGCGCGCTCACCTTGGTGAGGAGGGCGTCGATCGCCGCGTCGTAGGTGGCGCCGGTGGCCTCGACCGCGTCGAGCTCGGTGGCGACGGCAACGAACTGGGCGCCGCGTTGTTCGACGTCGAAGTGGTAAGCGGGCAGGGCCATCCACACCCCCAAGGAGAGGGAGCCATTCAACCAGAGGGGTGGGGACCCATCAAGCGCCAAGCGCCTCGTGGGCGAGGGTCAGCGGGGTGTTGATCAGGACGGCCAGGCGCGCGGTAGGGGAGGCGCCGTCCACCGCGGGAATCTCGGTCAGGTCGGTGGCGCCGGCGGTGGCGGTGACCCCGTGGATCCCGTGGGCGATGGCGTCGGCCACCGCCTCGGAGCGGTTGCCGTCGGTGACCAGCACGATGTCCTCGCCACACTCCTCGATGCGCGCCTCGGGGAAGAGGTCACGGAGTTGCTCCCACAAGATCGCCATCTCACCTGCGCCGGGGGCGACCGCGGCCACGGTGGTGGGCTCATTGCGCTCCAGACGGCCGCGCACCGCATCGAGAAAGCTCGCCGCCACCCCAGGCGGTAGCGGCGCGCTGAAGGCGTCGTCGCAATAGGTGGTGATCCGATCGCCCCCCTCCTCCTTCGCCCGGTAGAGGGCAAGGTCGGCACAGCGCACCACCGCGCGGCCGCACACGTTGGCGTCCGCCACTCCGAGGCTGGCGGTGATCCGCACCATCGTGCCGGTGTCGCTGGCCACCGCGACGTTGCGGATCGCATCGCGCACCACCTCCGCCACATGGGCCGCGCCGGGGGCGTCCGTGTCGGTGAGCAATAAGAGGAACTCGTCGCCACCCAGGCGGTAGGCGCGGTCGTTCTCGCGGCATCGTGCGCCGAACACCGCCGCCACCGCGCGTAAGAGCGCGTCGCCGGTGGCATGGCCGTGGGTGTCGTTGACCGCCTTGAAGCCGTCGAGATCTAGGTAGATCGCCACCACCGTCTGGTTCGTCGCTCTTGTGTAACGGGTGCGCTGATTGGCGGCGAGGGCGTGGCCGAGGTCGCGGTCGAAGAGGGCGCGGCCGGCAAGACCGGTGAGGGCGTCGATCCCCGCCGCCGCCGCCTCCTCCTTCAAGCGGCGAATCGCCGCCACCAAGGGGCTGCCGCCGTCGCCGGTCGCGATCTGCTCCAGCTTCTCCACCACCTCGGTGAGCTCCATGGTCACCTCCATGAGCTCGCCACGGAGCGCCACACCCTCGAGGGCGAGGACCGTCTCCATCTCCAGCCGCGCCGCGGTGGTCATGCGTGGCAAGAGGGTCCGCTCCGTCTCCTCAATTTGCGCGAGCCGCTGGTTCAGCTCCGCCTCGCGCCGTTGTAAGGCAACCTCGCGCTCGGCAAGTTGGCGCTGTTCGGCGGCGAGCTGGGCCGCGAGCTCGTGGTACAGGTTGGTGACCACCGTCCGCCCCTGCTCGGCCCCCGCCTCCAAGGCGATCCGCTCGACGGACCAGGCGCGTGCCTGGCTCTCCAGCTCCGCCACCATTCCGGCAAGTCGCTTCACCTCCCGCTCCAGCTCCGGCGCCGGTCGCGCGTCGCCGTGGGGTGGCGGCAGGCCGATGCTCGCGCGAAAGAGGTCGGCGAGGCGGTCGCGGTTGCGCTGGTGGGGAGGCACCGCCTCCAGAAAGTGGCGGTAGACGCGACCGAAGAGTTGCAGGTAGTGGGCGGTCGCCGGCAGGTCGTGGTCGGCGAGGATCGCGTGGGCGAGCTCGGCGAGCTCGGCGGAGCGGTCGGCAGGGGAGGGGAGACGCGAAGCCATGGCCCCCTTATCGACCGCCGCCGTGACCGCGCAAGACGACGGGGAGCAGGCCGGCGAAGGCGGAAGGCCGCGCCGGCTGGCTCGCCGTCAGCTCGGCGGCGGTGCAGCCGCCGGGGGTCACCGCGCAGGTGGCGATCCCCGCGGCGCGTCCCATCGCGATGTCGTATGGGGTGTCGCCCACCGCCACCACGCAAGCCGGGGCGACACCGGTAACAGCGAGGAGCTCCTCCACCCTGTCCGGGAACGGTTGTGGACGAGCGACAGCGTCACCGCACCCCAGCGCCGCGAAGGTCGCCCCCAGGCGCTCCTCGGCAAGAAGCTGGTCGGACTTTGTCGGTCGTGGCGAGAAAAAGCGGGCTCGAGTCTAAATCCGCACCGTTCGTCACTGCGTGGGCCCGGGAACGCAAACGCCGCCCGATCCGGGGAGCGCATCGCAACTTCGCAGTTGATCGACAAAGCCCGACCGACCCCTAGAGGCGCACCGTCTCCAAAAAGTCGGTGTACACCGCGCCGCGCTGGAACTCGGCGGTGCGGAGGATGCGCTGGTGGAGGGGGATGGTGGTGCTCACCCCCTCGATCACCATCTCGCCCAGGGCGCGGCGCATCTTGATGATCGCCTCGTCGCGGTCGTGGCCGAGGACGATCACCTTGGCGATTAGCGAGTCGTAGTAGGGCGGCACCACCGCGCCGGCGTAGGCGGCGGTGTCAACGCGGGTCCACGGGCCACCGGCTGGGATGAAGGTGGTGATGGTGCCGGGCGAGGGGGTGAACTTCACCGGGTCCTCGGCGTTCACCCGGCACTCAATCGCATGGCCGTGGAAGTGGACGTCCTGCTGAGTGAAGGAGAGCGGCAGGCCGGCAGCGACCCGGATCTGCTCCTTCACCAGGTCGATGCCGGTGACCATTTCAGTCACCGGGTGCTCCACCTGGATGCGGGTGTTCATCTCCATGAAGTAGAACTCGCCACCCTTGTCGACGATGAACTCCACCGTACCGACGCTCTGGTATCCAACCTCGCGGGCGGCGTGGATGGCGATCTCGGTCATCTTGGCGCGGATCGCCTCGTTGATGGCGGGCGACGGCGACTCCTCAAGGAGCTTCTGGTGGCGGCGCTGGATGGAGCAGTCGCGCTCGCCGAGGTGGACGACGTTGCCAAAGCGGTCGGCGATGATCTGCACCTCCACGTGGCGCGGTTGCTCGATGTAGCGCTCGACGTAGACCCGGTCGTCGGTAAAGGCAGCCCCCGCCTCGGCGCGCGCCGCCGAGTAGGCGGGAGAGAAGGCGGCCTCGGTGTTCACCTGCCGCATCCCCTTGCCGCCACCGCCGGCGGACGCCTTGATGATCACCGGGAAGCCGATCTTCCGGGCCACGGCGAGCCCCGCGCGTGCCGAGTCCACCACCCCGTCGCTCCCCGGAACCACCGGCACCCCGGCCGCGATCATCGTCTCCTTGGCTCGTGCCTTGTCGCCCATCAGGCGAATGTGCTCCGCGGTCGGGCCGATGAAGGTCAGCCCTACCGAGTGGCACATCTCCGCGAACTCGGCGTTCTCCGCGAGGAAGCCGTAGCCCGGGTGGATGGCGTCGGCATCGGTGACCTCGGCGGTGGAGAGCAGGGCGTGGCGGTTGAGGTAGCTGGCGCTGGCCGGGGGCGGACCGATGCACACCGATTCGTCCGCCTGCTGAATGTGCAGGGAGGTGGTGTCCGCCGTCGAATAGACCGCCACCGTGGCGATCCCGAGCTCACGGCAGGCGCGGATCAGGCGAAGCGCGATCTCGCCCCGGTTGGCGATGAGGATCTTCTTGAACATCGGTGGAGTCCGTCGGCCGTAGGGAGGGGAGGCGTTCGCGACTAGGTTCCGGGTCAGGACTGCCCTGGGCCTAGCGCGGTTAGGTCTCAATCACGAAGAGCGGCTCGCCGAACTCTACCGGGGTCGCATCTTCCAGCAGGACCTTTACGATCCGGCACCCCTTCTCCGCCTCCACCTCGTTCATCAGTTTCATCGCCTCAATGACGCAGAGGGTCTGGCCTGCCTTCACCTGGTCGCCCTCCGCCACGTACGGCGGGGCGTCGGGAGCGGGCGCACGGTAGAAGGTGCCGACGATTGGGGAGGTGATCACCTCCTGCCCCTTCTGCAGACCCCCCTCCGCGGCCGGCGGCGCGGCGGCCGGTGCGTTCGCCACCACCGCGGCCACCGGCGCGGCCACCGCCGGGACGGCTCCCTGGGCGGCCACGGCGGGCGGCGTGCGACCGAAACGGCGCAGGCGCACGCGGGTGCCGGAGCGCTCCACCTCCAGCTCCTCCACGTCGGTGCGCGACAGGATGCGGATCAGATCGCGAATGTCCTTGTTCGTCAGACCGAGGTGTGTGGGCTTGTCGTTGGCCATGGTCTCCCCGGGAAAGGGTGGAATCACGCCTCGCCGCGCAGACGGCGCACCAGTCCATCGAGGGCGAGAAGGTAGCTGTCCGCGCCGAGGCCCGTGATGACACCGGCAGCAATGTCCGAGAGGTACGAGCGGTGGCGGAAGGGGTCGCGGGCGAAGACGTTGGAGAGATGCACCTCGATGAACGGCCGGTCGATCGCCAGCAGCGCGTCACGGACCGCGACGCTCGTGTGGGTGTAGGCGGCCGCGTTGATCAACAACCCGTCGCCGCCTCCCGCCGCGTGGATCGCCTCCACCAGGGCCCCCTCGCCGTTGTACTGGCCGCACACCAGCGCCACCCCCAACGCGGCGGCCCGCTCGCCGAGGCGCTGGTCGATCTGCGCCAGGGTGAGGCGGCCATAGCGCTCCGGCTCGCGCTGCCCCAACAGGTCGAGGTTCGGACCGTGCAGGCAATAGATGGTGGTCACGACTGCGGCTCCTGCTCCAAGGCGGTGATGCGCGCAGTCAGCACCGAGTCCCCCGGGTTGCGGCGCAGGAGGGTGCGGTAGATGGCGATCGCCTTGGCGCGGTGGCCCTGGCTCGCGTAGAGCTGCGCCATGGTGGGGTTGACGAAGGGGTCGTCGCCCGGCGCGGCCGGCCGCGGCGGGGTGGCGGGCGGCTCGCTGGCCACCAGCCCCAGCAAACGGTGGGCCGCGAAGAGGTTGGCCGGACAGGCGGCGATCACCGCCCGGTAGGCTCCGATTGCCTCCGCCGTGTGCCCCTCGTGCTCGGCGAGCTTTCCGAGGGTGAGGTGGAGCTGGTAGTAGCCGGGCTTGGCCCGCAGCCCCGCCTCGGCGATCGCCCGCGCCGCCGCGGTCTCGCCGGCCGCCAGCCACCGCTCGGCAAGGGGGTACTCCAGGTGGAGGTCGGGGCGCCGCGCGTGGAGCTGTTCCAGGGCCAGCAGCACCTCGCCGTCGGACGACGCGGGGGCGGTCGCCATGGCGCTCACCCGGGAAGGTCTCCGCGGCGCGCCAGCTCCGGGTCACGCTCCCACGGCTGGCGCGGATTGCGATGGACCACCACCTGCCCGCCGGTCACCTCCGTAAATCCGTGGATGAAACCGGCCGCCTGCTGACGCTGAAAAAAATCGCGGAGCCACGCCAGGCCGTCGGTCGACCCCTTGCCGATGCGCATCCACGGCGCCGGCTTGAGGGTGAGATCCGCCTCCGCCGCCTTCACCAAAAAGGTGGGAAGGTGCACCTCGCAGTGGTTCAAATCGCCGCCGCGCAGGGTAACCAGGCTCTGGCGGCCCTGGACGTCGACGACTTCAAACTGGTGGTTAACCATCGCTTCTTCCTGACCCGCGGGTGGGCGACACGAACCGGCGCGCATCCTACATCGACAAGGGAGGCGCCTGTCACGGGGGCAGGTGGTTGCGGTCCCACCCAGCCAGGAAGGGGAGGGCGACCCGCGGGCCACCCCCACCCCGGCGCAATCGCCGCTTTGGAGACGACCCGGCAAGCACCGGTGCGGGTCACGAGGTCGTCGATCTCCGCGGCCGGCGCAATCGCCACTTTGGAGACGACCCGGCAAGGGCGGACTCCCCCAACGGGAGGAGCGAAGGCGCAGCTCGCGCCCCGGCGCAGAGGCAGAGGGGGAGGGTGGCCGGCAGGGGCGTCGCCGCGGCGTGGTCGCCAGCCATGCGCCCCTGACCAGGGCGACGTTGAGCCCTGCACTCCCCCAACCCAGCGCTTGAAGGTCGGTTCGCCGCCCCCTGCGCGCCATCGACATGCGCTTGCTCGCCCCGCCCCAACCCAGCGCTTGAAGGCTGGTTCGCCGCCACCCCGGGAAGAGCCCTCCGCGCCTCCGCGCGCCCCAGCCAGCGTCCCGCACCCTCCCCCGATCGGTTGTGCCCGCCTCTACGGCACGAGCGTCTCGGTGATCGCGGTCACTGCCGCCGTGCCGGCGGGCCAGGCGGCGAGGAGCGACTCGGCGGTCGCTCGCCAGCGGGTCGCGCCCACGGTGGCCGCCATCGCCAAAGGGGTGGCGTCGCCGGTGGCGCAAAACCGCTCGTAGGCGGCGACCCACTCTCCGGCGAGAACACGATGCAGGCCGCGCAGGTGGGCAAAGTAGAGGTGCAGCGGCGCGGCCGCGCCGGTGGCCACGAGGTAGGGGAGGGTGGTGAGAGAGTCGGCGAAAAGGTCGCGCACCGCCCGCAGGCAGAGCTCCGGCCGGCCGCAGCCGATCGCCGCCTGCATCTCCAGCCAACCGGTTCCCAAAATTCTTCCGGCGAGCCCCTCACCCACTTCATGAAGGGTTGCCGCCGCTACCTGGGCGGTGGTCACCCGTTCCAAAAGAGCCTCCGGCCCACCGTCGCCGGCGGCCGCGAAGAGCGCCATGGCGCGATCCAGTGGCCCGTCACGGTGTTGTCCCTGCCACTCCTCGATCCGCGACCACACCTCGCGCCGGAGGGCGTCGGTGCGCACGAAGATCTGCTCCCCCTGGAGCATGGCGGGCGGCGCGGCCATGTCACGGGCGAGCTCGCGTCCCGCCACCTGGATTGCAAACCCCTCCCGTTGTTCGGCGCGCGCCAGCTCGGCGAGGAAGAAGGTGGGCCGGCCGCGGTGGCCGAGCCCCGCGCCGTAGACGAGGCCGAGGGGAGAGAGCGCCGCGTTCGCGTGCGCCACCGCGAAGGGGTCGCACGGTCCGGACGGAAGGGGCAGGGGACCGAACTCATCCCCCTCGATCTGCTCCCACAGGGCCTCGCGCCGACTCAACCAGTCGCCCACCTCCTGCTTCGCCAGGGTCGCGGTAAGCCCCATGCCACGCTCCCAGCGAAAGTGCTCACGCATCTTCAGAAGAAAGATGCACAAGGTGTGGTCGGCGGCGTAGCGCGCGTCGGCGATGTCGCAGTTGCGTTGAACCGCACGCACCAACTGGGTCGGGGCGTCCATCGGCCGGTGTAGCACGGAGGGAGGGGAGTGCACACCGCCCGCGGCGCGGTGCGACGGGGGTTCGCCGGCGACCCGCTCGGGGAGCGGTTGGCGCTCGGCAAGGGGGGCGCAGGGGCGACGTCGTACGGGGTTGGCGATGTGGGCGGGGGGACCGTGTCGCCAGACCCCGGCCCGCAGAGGGAACGACAGCGTTTGCTAGCCGTGGCTTGCGACGATCATTTGGACAAACGAGTGAGGCGAAAGCGAGCGCCGCTGCGCCACGGCGGCGAACCCACCGAACCATTGCAGGCGCGCGCCTCGGCTCGCGAACCACACCCCTCCAACGCCCGCGCGACCGCCTCTTTCCCCACTCCTCTCCGCGCCTTTCCACTCTTTCCTAACCCGCAGCCCCAGGGGGCGCCCGCACCGAGGCCGCCCTCCGCGGCACTGTCGCGCCGGCCGGCTCCGGGGGTCGGTGCGCGAGTCGCGCTTCCAGATCGACCCCGTTGTTTCAGATAAGAAGGATTATGGAAACTTTTTTCCGATCCCGATCAGCTCGCCGAGGATCGCGCCGCGCCGCCGGCGCAGGAGGGTCCGCGCCACCTGGTAGCTCGCCTCCCCGCTCAGGTAGGTGGCGAGAAGGTCGCGCAACGACGCGCTGTGGCTCGCGGCGCCGACGAGGAGGTTGAGGAGGCGCGGCCGGAGGTAGTCGTGGGCGATCGCGTACCCCTTCTCCAGCTCGGGGACGACGGTGCGGCGCACCGCCGCCGTGTAGGTCGCGGGCTCGTCCAATAGAAACGCCTCGGCGAGCAACCGCGCCGACGCCAGCGCGTAATAGATCCCCTCGCCGGTGAGTGGATCGGCGAGGCCGGCGGCGTCGCCGATGAGCGCCCAGCGATCGCCCTGAATCCGGTACCGGTCCAAAAAGCCGCGGCCGTGGAGCGGGATCACCCAGCGCATCGGCGAAGCGTCCGGGGCCACCGCCCCGGGATAGTGGCGGTCGAGAAACTGGCGCAGGCTCGCCGCCAGGGCCGCGCTGCGGTGGCTGGCGGCCGGGGCGCCGATCCCGATGGAGGCGTAGCGGGCGGCGACAAACGCCCAGACGTAGCCCATACCACGACCGAGAAAGGCGATGTCAACGCCAGGAGTTAGCTCCGGCTCATTGAGGTGATAGTCGAGGGCGAGGATCAGCTCGCCGCGAGCCAATGGGCGGTCGAGACAACGGCGCACCGTGGAGACCGCGCCGTCCGCGCCCACTAGGTGGGTGTAGCCGCCCTCCCCGCTCGCCTCGCCCCCTTCGCCCCCCTCGGTGGTCAGCCGCCACCCCCCCCCGTCGCGCCTCACCGCGGTGACCCGGAGGTCAAGGTGGCGGGCGCCCGCGGCCACCGCCTGGCGCAGGAGGAAGCGGTTGAGCGCACGGCGGGGGAGCAGCCAGAGGGGGCGGCCGCTGTCGATCTCCGCGATCCGCCCGGACGGCGCGATGAGGCGGAAACGCGCCACCGCCTCCGCCTCCGCGGCCAACCCCGCGAGGAGGGGGAAGGAGGCGATCGCCTTGGTAGTAATCCCGCCGCCGCACGGCTTCGACCACGGGGCGAGCGGGTCGAAGAGGTCGACGGCGACGCCGTTGCGCGCCATGAGATAGGCGAAGTAGCTGCCGGCGACGCTGGCGCCGACGATGGCGATGCGGGTGGGCATGGGCTCGCGGCGCGTGCGTGTACAGCCTGCAAAGGACCGCGGACAGCTTACCCGGCGGGCGGCGAAAATCGACCCGGCCGCCGCCCCCCGCCCGCTGCTCCGCCCGGTGTCGACTGAACCTGGTCGCCGGTCGGCCTTGGACAGTCGTGACCCGCGGAGGCGGGCGCCCGTCCGGATGCAGACCGGTTCGCCGCGGGGCGCGGGGCCAGGGGCGTGTCGGACTTTCACCCGGAGGCAGGGCCAAGCGGGTGGTGGGCCCGGTTCTTCGTCACCGCGGGGCATGTCGGAGGCTGGCCCGCTCGACTGCGGAGAGGCAGGGCCCAGCGGGTCGCGGGCCCGGGTTGCCCGGTTGTTCGTGACCTAGGGGCCTGTCGGACTTTGCCCGGAAGAGCCTCGTAACTACTTGAAACCGTTTCGTTTACGTTTCGTAGCTCAAAATCTCACTTTCAATGAAACAAGCACTTACAGACCAAGTCCGACAGACTCCTAAGGGCCTGTCGGACTTGGTCTCGCTCGACTACCGCGAGCGGACCCATGCCAGGACTGGTGGGCCAGGACTCGGGCCCCGTTGTTCGTTTCATAGCCCGACGGAGCGCAACGCAACGCTCCCCGTCCCGCTCGATCTCGCTGCTTCTCGGCCCACCATCGACCAAGTCCGCCAGACTCCTGGCCCCACGTCGCTCGGCGGACGGAACCCGATCCGGACTCGCGCCAAGCTCTGCACGTCAGGCTCGCCCGAGTTCGCCCGCCTCCTACAGAATCGAGAACGGCGCACAATGCGGGCGGTGGGCGGCCTATGGGCGGGGCGAGTTCCGCCTCTTCGCGGCCCATCGACAACCTCCGCCACGCGGCTCGATTTGCCCCCCATGTCCGCACCCCTGCGCACCGTCGCCACCCTTTTCCTCGCCATCTCGGCGTTTGCCGCGTCGTTCTACCTGGCGCGCGCCTACCGCCAGGCGGACGTGCGCCACGGGGTGGCGGCGGTCCAGGCCCACCTCTACGGCGACGGCGGCGAGCCGCACCTGATCCAACTCCTGACGGCGACCTTCGACCTCCACGAGCCGCGCCTCGCGTGGCGCGGGCGGGTCACCTCGGACACCTACGGAGTGGTGGAGGTGGTGCTCACCGCCCGCGACGCGGTGCGCGCGGTGCGCTGCGTCTGGGAAATGGGGCTGATCTCCGGCGAGTTGGTGGCGCGCAACGAGCAGGCGGCGACCCTCTTGCGGTCCGCCCCGACGGCGGCGGGCGGGCGGGGGCGCGAGTAGGAAGACGCCCCATCTGCCGGGCAGCGACCGGGGGTGCGCCCGCAGGGACCGAGGGACGCAAGGTTCATTCGCGACGTTGCCGCGCGGTGGTGACCGAACCATCGGGGAGCTGCCCCACCCCCGCCCGCCCTCCGCTGGCGATCGCCGACACGCCGGGGCCGTGGCGGCGTGGAATCAGAGGTTTGGAACCGACCCTCGAACCATGGTTTGGTTCACGCCCCCCGCGCCAAGAGGTGTATGCTCGCCCGCGTCATCTGAGGCGGCGACGAGCGGACAGCGAGGGTCGGGGGTGGTTGGAGGAGCGGTGGATGCAGATGGATGAACGGCCGAGGGAGAGGAAGGCCAGCGCCGTGGCGGCGCGGGCGGTGTTGCCGCCGCCCGCGGAGAAGCCCGCCTTCGTGCGCCGCATCTTTGGCGAGATCGCCCCCCGCTACGAGGCGATGAACCGCCTCATCAGCTTCGGCCAGGTGGTGCGCTGGCGCCGCACGCTGCTGCACCGTTGCCGGATCCCCGCCAAGGCGCGGGTGCTGGACGTCGGCACCGGCACCGGGGCGCTCGCCTACGAGATCGCCCACCGCCACGCCGGCGCGGAGGTGTGGGGGTGCGACGTGGCCGACCCGATGCTGGAGGTGGGACGGCGCCACCACCGTCACGAGCGGGTCCACCTGCTGCACGGCGACGCCCTCGCCCTGCCCTTCTCCGACGCCACCTTCGATGTCGTCACCAGCGCCTTCGTGATGCGCAATGTCGGCGATCTGCGGGCGGCACTCGCCGAACAGGTGCGGGTCACCCGGCCCGGTGGGCGCATCGCCTGTCTGGAGATCTGCCCGCCGGGCAAGCGCAACTTCACCACGCCGTTATTTCACTTTCACTTCTTCCACGTCGTCCCCTGCCTCGGCCACCTGCTCACCGGCAGCCGCGACGCCTATCGTTACCTCCCCCACTCCACCCTCGCCTTCCCCGCGCCGCCGCTGCTGGCCGAGATGATGCGCGAGGTGGGGTTGCGCGACGTCACCTACGAGCGGTGTGGCTTCGGCACCATCGCCATCCACGTCGGCACGGTGGCCTGACCGCGATCCCGGCCGTCGGACCGATCGCCGCGGGGAATCGGCGCCTCCCGGGGGGCCGCGGGCGCGGGGCGATCAACCCGCAGGCGGCCGCTTGGATCGCCGGTGCAACCGGCTCCTGTTCCGGGGGAGCAAAACCGCGCCGCGCCCTTCCCCACCCCCGGGGGAGGAGGCGGTTGCACCGGCGATCCGCGCGGTCCGGCGGACCCAACCGGGTCAGTCCACCGCCGGCGGTTCGTTCCGCTCCAAAAGGAGCACCAGGGCGGGAAAGAGCCAGATGTCGGCGACCAGGGCGAGGGAGAGGCAAACGCAGGTGAGCAGGCCAAAGTGGCGGGTTGGGGCGAAGGTGGAGAGGGCGAGGAGGGCAAAGCCGCCGACCAGGACCCAGGTGCTGAGCTTGACCGCGACGCCGCTGGTGCACACCGCCTCCTCGATGGCCGCGTTGACTTCCATGCCGCGACCGCGGGCATGGCGGAAGCTCAGGTTCAGGTGGATCGTGTCGTCCACCGCCAGGCCGAGGGCGACGGTGCCGATCATCGCGGTGGAAAAGTCGAGGTGCAGCCCCGTCCACCCCATGATCCCGAGGACGCCGCCCACCGGCAGGAGGTTGGGGAGGATCGCCGCCAGCCCCCAGCGCCACGACCCCATGAGCGCCCAAAAGAGGAGGCCGATCACCGCCAGGGCGGCGGCCATCCCGCGCTTCAGCCCCTGGCTCACCAGGTTCATCATCCGGGCCTCGTGGAGGGCGGTGCCGGCGACGGTCACTCGGTAGTCGTCACCGAGAAGCCGCTCGGCGATGGCCTTGACCCCGCGCGCCACCTCCACCATGCGGGCGGAAGAGAGCTCCGGTAACAGAAGGAGTAGACGGGTGGCGCGGTGGTCAGGGTCGATGAAGGTCCGCGCCGGGCCGGAACCACCGGCGAGGTCGGCAAGCAAGAGGAGCTGCGCCCCCTCCGCCTCACCCACCACCCCATTGCCCTCCCCGCGCAGGGTCGCGAGGAGGTCGGGGAGGGCGGTGAGCGAGGCAATCTGCGGCTGCTCCTTGAGCGCGTCGCGCAGGCGGACCACGTCGCCGAGGGTGGCCTCATCCAGGACGGTTCCACCGTCACGCCGCTCGACCATCACCGACAAAGGGATCGAACCGCCCAGCGCCGCCTCGGCATCGCGGTACCCCACTCGCAAGGCGCCGTCGGCGGGGAAGTAGCGCACCATGTCGGTCTCCGCGTCGAGGCGACCAATCCCCGGCAGGAGCAGCCCAAGGAAGACCACGGCGATCGCCACCAGCAGCCATGGCCGCCCACAGCGGGGTAGCCGGCCGTTCGACGCCCTCTCCACGAGCGGGTTGCCCGCCGCTGGAAGGTGGAGAAGGAGCGGCAGGGCGACCATGGCGTGGAAGAAGCCGAGGGTGACCCCGATCGCCATCCACACGCCGGTGGCCACCAAGGCGGGGATCCCCATGAAGGCGAGGCCGAGGAAACCGGCAGCGGTGGTGGCGGAGGTCCAGACGCATGCGGGACCGATGCGCAAGAGCGCCGCGCGTACCCCGTCACGATGAACCGCGACGGTGACGTGGACCGCGTCGGTGAGGGCGAGCACCAAGATCAGCGCCGGCGCGATTGCCGAGACCACGGTGAGCGGTGCGCCCACCCACCCCATGATCCCGAGGGTCCAACCGCTGGCTAGCAGCGCGGTGGCCAGAGGGGCGACCGCGCGGCGCAACGAACCGAGGCCGAGGGCGAGGAGCAGGAAGCTGCCCGCGGAGGCCGCCGGTACGAGCAGCCGGACGTCGTGGAGGAGCGCCCTGCGTAGCTCTTGCTTGATCACCGGCGTCCCGACCGTCGCCCAGTGGCTGCCCGGTGGCAGGTGGCGGGACAGCAGGCGGTGGAGATCGGTTACCAGAGTCGGCGAGTCGGAGTCGCGCAGCCCCAAGCGCAGGATCAGGCTCTCACCATCGCGGCCGGCGAGGCGGCCCCGCACCTGCGGGTCGGCGAGAACCGTCGCCTTCGCCTCCCCTACCCCGCCGGCGGGAATCCACCGTTCAAAGGAGATCGCGTCGTCGCCAAGAACGAGGTGGCGAGCCCGCGCCAGGCTGCTCACCCACGCCACCGACTCGAGGGCCGTGGCGGCATCGTGGACCGCGCCAAGGGAGGCGATCATCGCCGGGTCGAGAAGCGCGACCCCCGCCGGCGGCCGGATCACCACCAACAGCAGCTCGTCGTTGTCGAACCGCTCGCGCAGGTGGTGGAAGGCCAGGTAGTCCGGGTTGTCCTTCACCACGAAGGCGTTGAGGCGCACGTCCACGGTGAGACGCCCCATGCCGGCGAACAGGAGCAGGGTCACCACCCCGACCCCTAGCGCAAAGCGGCGCGGCCAGCGCAGGAGTAACTCCGCGTGGTAGGCGAAGAGGCGCTCGACCGCCCCTTCGAGGCGACCGTCGGGGTGTGGGCGGGTGGCGTCCGGCGGGCGGTGGGGGCTCACCCCTTCCTCCGCCGTGCCAGCTCATTGAGCGGCGCGAGCCACTGGGTGCGGTTGACCACCAACAACGTCGCGACGGTCACCAACAAGAGTAGGAGGCTCGCACCGCCGGCGCGCAGGTAAAAGTCGCGCCGGACCCCGGCCCCAAAGATGACGAAGATCACCAAGCCGGGGATCAGGCCGATCACCGAGCCGACGAAGTAGTGGCGCGCCCGCACCCCGCTCACCGAGCAGAGCAGGTTCACCATCAAGGCGGTGATTGGCATCTGGCGGATCAGGACCACCGCCGCCACCCCGTGCTCACGCATCAGCTTGCGGACGACCTGGTACCGCTTACCGAAGCGACGCTCAACGATCGGGCGACCCAGCCAGCGGCCAAGGTAGAAGGTCACCATCGCCGACAGGAGGGTCGCGGCGAGGACCGTCACCAGCCCCATGGCGATGCCGAAGAGCATCCCGCCGGCCACCGACACCGCCATCCGCGGCACCCCCACGAGGATCAACAGAGTGGAGACCCCGATGAAGATCAGCTCCGCCCAGCCACCCGCCTCGCCGACCAGACCGTTCCACGCCTCCAGGTGGTCCGGGTCGAGGTAGGCCGCCAGGGGCGAGTGGCGGATGGCAAAGATCATCGTGGTGAAGACGAGCGCAAGGGTGGCCGCCTTGACCACCGCCGCGCGCGTCTCCTTCGCCATCCGGGGGGGGGACGTGGCGCTCATCAGCTTCCTACGATCTGGTCGGACTGCCGCGCGGGCGAGGAGGGGACCGAGGTCCAACGGAAGGGTACCGGTGGCGATGCGGCTCTGACGAGGGGGACGATCTTCTCCTTGAGGGGAGACCGACGGTGCCGATACCCTGCCTGTCCGCCAGGCAACCCGCCCCGACCTCCCCATGCTCACTCTCTTCTACGCAGCTCTCTGCGCCTATTTCCTGGGGACCTGCTTCTCGATCCTCTACTTCCTGCGGCGCAGCCATCTCTACGGCCGGATCTACCTGAGCGCGGTGATCGTCGGCTTCGCGGCGCACACGGTGCTCATCGGCGCTATCTGGCTGGCCACCGGCGAGTTCCCCACCGCCAGCCACGGCGGCTCGATGGTCTTCTTCTCGTGGGTGATCGTCGCTGTCCTGACCCTGGTGGAGGGGCGCTACCGGGTGCCGGTGGTGGGCTCCTTCGTCCTCCCGTGGGCCTTCATCGCGATGCTCTATGCGGCCTTCCTCAACCGCACCCCGACCCAGGTACCGGCGCTGTTGCGCAGCGGCTGGTTCTTCGCCCACACCTCCCTCTCCTTCCTCTCCTACGCCGCCTTCATGGTCGCCTTTGCCGGCGGCTGGATGTACCTGCTCCAGGAGCGGCAGGTGCGCTCGCACCGCCCGGGGGCGAACTTCCACCGCTTGCCGCCGCTCGACACCCTCGACGAGATCAACCGCTGGTCGATGGCCCTTGGCTTTCCCCTCCTTACCCTCGGCATTCTCACCGGCGCGGTGTGGGCGGAGATGGCGTACGGCAGGTTGCCGGTCGACCCGAAGGTGGCCTGGTCGGTGGCCACCTGGGTGATCTACGGCGCGCTCCTCAACGCCCGCCACACCTTCGGCTGGCGCGGCAGAAAGGCGGCGATCCTGGCGATTCTCGGTTTCGCCCTGGTGTTGTTCGGCTACGCCGTGATCAACGTCCACTACACCGGGTTCCACAGCTTTCGCCAGGCCTTCCATTTCCTGCCCGGAACGGGTGGCGGGGGGATGTAGCGGCCGATGAAGCTGCAACTCATCTCCCTCGGCCTCTCCCACAAGACCGCCCCGGTGGAGCTGCGCGAGCGGCTCGCCATCCCCGCGGATCAGGTCGCTGCGGAGGTGTGCAGGCTGCACGAGGCGACCACCCTCCCCGAGTGTTTGCTGCTCTCCACCTGTAACCGCGTGGAGGCGTATGCCGGAGTCGCGGACGCAACCACGGGGCTCGCCGCCCTGGAGGAGTTTTTCACCCACCACGCCAACGGCTCCGACGTGTGCGCGCACCTCTACCACCACCAGGGGGCGGAGGCGGTGGACCACCTCTTCCGCGTCGCCTCCTCCCTCGACTCGATGGTGGTGGGCGAGCCGCAGATCCTCGGCCAGCTCAAGGGCGCCTTCTCCACCGCGCACGCCGCCGGGACCACCGGCACCATCCTCCACCACGCGATCGAGCGCGCCATCTCCACCGCCAAGCGGGTGCGCACCGAGACCGCGATCGCCCGCTCCGCGGTCTCCATCTCCTTTGCCGCGGTCGAGCTGGCGAAGAAGATCTTCCAGAACCTGGAGGACAAGACGGTCATGCTCATCGGCGCCGGCGAGATGGCGGAGCTGGCGGCGCAGCACCTGATCTCCGCCGGGGTCGGCTACATCCTGGTGACCAACCGCACCTACCAGCGGGCGGTCGACCTTGCCGAACGGTTCCACGGCTCGGCGATCCGCTACGAAGACTTCAAAGAGTCCATGGTGCGCACCGACATCGTCATCGCCTCCACCGGCGCACGCGACTACGTCCTCGCCCACCACGACATGGCGCGGGTGATGCACGCCCGGCGCTCTCGCTCGGTCTTCTTCATCGACATCTCGGTCCCCCGCAACCTCGATCCGAACATCGAGCGGATCGACAACTGCTACGTCTACGACATCGACGACCTCCAGCAGGTGGTGGACACGAACAAGGAGGAGCGGCTGAAGGAGAGCGAGCGGGCCACGGAGATCATCCAGGAGGAGGTTGCCCACTTTCTCCAGTGGCTCCGCGGGCGCGCCGGCACGCCGCAGATCATCGCCCTGCGCGAACGTGGCGCGCGCCTTTGCGAGGCGGAGCTCACGCGCGCCATCGAGCAACTCGGCCACCTCACGAAGGAGGATCACGCGGTGATCTCGGAGCTCGCCCGCCGCCTCACCAACAAGTTCCTCCACCCCCCCACCACCGCCCTCAAGCGCGCCATGCGCGACGGCGACGAGACCGCGGTGGCGATCCTGCACAAGATGTTCAGGATCTCGTGAGGGGCGCGCCACGCGCCACCGGCCCCACCCATCTCCCAGTTCCGACCCCCCAGCCTTTGGCACCCCCCATCCGTGGGCGAGCCGGGTCCATCCTGCATCGCCCAATCCCCAGCCCCTAGCCGTCGCGAGCCCACCATGCCTCCCACCACCCTCACCATCGGTACCCGCGGCTCCAAGCTCGCCCTCTGGCAGGCCCACTGGGTGAAGGGCGAGCTGGAGGGACACCACCCGGGGCTGACCGTGAAGCTTTCGGTCATCAAGACCACCGGCGACAAGATCACCGACGTGCCCCTGGCGCAGGTGGGCGGCAAGGGGCTGTTCGTGAAGGAGATCGAGGAGGCCCTGCTCTCCCGGCGGGTCGACCTGGCGGTCCACTCGATGAAGGACGTCCCCACCGCCTTCCCCAACGGCCTTGGCCTGGTGGTCACCACCCAGCGCGAGGATGCGCGCGACGCCCTGCTGTCGCCGAACCACGCCTCCATCGACGCCTTGCCGCACGGGGCGCGCGTCGGCACGGCGTCGTTGCGCCGCCAGGCGCAGCTCCTGGCGCGGCGGCCTGACCTCGCCATCTTCCCCTTGCGCGGCAACCTCGACACCCGCCTGAAGAAACTCACCACCGGGGAGTACGACGCGATCCTCTTGGCCTGCGCCGGCCTGACCCGCCTCGGCTGGGGAGCGGGGCTCACCCACCCGATCCCGTTGGAGGAGTGTTTGCCGGCGATCGGCCAAGGCGCCCTGGGGATCGAGTGTCGCCTCGACGACACCGCCACCCGCGATGCGGTGGCCTTCCTCAACCACCCGGAGAGCGCCGACGCGGTGGGGGCCGAGCGGTCGCTGTTGCAACGGCTGGAGGGCGGCTGCCAGGTCCCGATCGCCGCCCACGGCCGGATCACGGGAGAGGTGCTTCGCCTCGACGCCCTGGTGGGCGACGAGCGCGGCACCCAGATCATCCGCGGCCATCGCGAGGGCCAGCGCCAGGACGCCTTGGCCCTCGGCACCGCCCTTGCCGACGAGCTGCTCGCCCGCGGCGCCCGGCAGATCCTCGCCGAGTTCTACGCTCGGTAAGTCGTAGAAAGTAGAAAGGGGACAGCATCCTGACCCTGGGAGGGAAAACCTGCCCTCCTTCCTCCTTCCTCCTTCCTCCTTCCTCCTTCCTCCTTCCGAAGTGTCCCCCACCGTCGTCATCACGCGGCCCGGGCCGAAGGCGCGCATTCTCACCGCGGGGTTGGAGGAGCGCGGCGCGCGCCTCATCCCCTTCCCGGTCCTGGCGATCGCCCCGCCCGCGGACCCGGCGCCCCTGGATGAGGCGTGTAGCGCCCTCGCCACCTTCGACTGGCTGCTGCTCACCTCTGCCAACGGGGTCAGCGCGGTAGCCGAGCGGGTCGAGGCGTGGCCTGCGGAGGGGCCGCGCATCGCGGTGGTGGGCGAGCAGACCGCGGCCGCGGTGCAGCGCCTCGGCTGGCCGGTCGAGGTGCTGCCCGAGCAGGCAAACGCCGAGGGGCTGCTCGCCGAGCTCGTCCGCCGCGGCCCCGTCGCCGGCCGCCGCTTCCTCTTCCCGCGCGCCGAGGCGGGGCGCGAGATCCTGGTCGAGAGCCTCCGCGCCGCCGGTGGGGAGGTGAAACTAGTGGTCGCCTACCGCGCCCTCGCCGTCGACCACCCGGCGGCGGAGGTGACCGCCACCTTCGCCCACACGCGGGTGGATCTCGTCACCTTCACCTCCGGCGCCTGCGCCGAAAACTTCCTGGCGATTCTCGGCAACGCCGGCCTCGCCAGCCGGGCACGGGGCTGGCCCGCGGCGGTGATCGGTCCGGTCACCGCCCAGGCGTGCACCACCCTCGGCTTGCCAGTGGTGGCGATCGCCGCCGAGCCCAGCCCCGCCGCCCTCCTCGCCGCCGCCGCCAGCTATCTCTGGCCGGAGGCGCGGGGCTGATCCGCGGGCGCGCAGCGCCGGCGGCCCGCGCCGCAGGGGGGAGTCGGCGCCGGGCTTTCTGATCGGAGGGGGGCGAGTGGCTACCCGGGGCGCCCGCCGGCCGCGGCCGTTCGGCCACGAAGCAGCCCGGTCCGCATCGCCGCAACATCGTTTGCGGCCGGCATAGCGCGACCCACGCCACCCGATCCAGACTCGTGCCCACCCTTCGCCACCCAATCGCCAAAGGCCGCCAGCGTCCTGGCGGGCCACCCTCCCGGAGCTCCACCATGGTTGCTGCCCTACGCCACGCCCTCCTCCCCCTGCTCTTCATGGTCTCCACCGCCTGTGCCCACGCGGATGGCGCCTTCTACGACGCCGGTTCGCCGTACCGCGACCTGAGCAAGGTGGAGGTCGGGACGATCGTCCACCTGCGTACCGGCCAAGCCGTCGACCGCGCCACCCTGGTCGACCACCTCGCGCGCGTGCAGGTGGTCTACGCCGGCGAGACCCACGACAACCCGGAGTCGCACCGCGTCCAGGCCGAGATCCTCCGCGCCCTCGCCGCCCGCCACCCGGACCTCGCCGTGGGGCTGGAGATGGTGCCGCGCGACCAGCAGCCTCTCCTCGACGCGTGGGTCGCCGGAAGGCTGGAGGAGAAGGAGTTCGCCCGCCAGTGGACGGCGCTGTGGTCTACTGGCTACCGCCCCTACCAAGAGATCCTCCTCTTCTGCCGCGACCACCAGATCCCCCTGCTCGCCCTCAACGCGCCGCGCGCCCTGGTCCACGCGGTGGCCGAAAATGGGCTCGACGGCCTCGCCCCGGAGGTGCGCGCCCAGCTCCCCAGCCACCTCGACACCGGCGACCCGTACCACCAGGCGAAGACCGAGGCGCTCTTCTCCGGCCACTCGAAGGCTCACACCCCCGACTTCGACCGCTTCTACCCGGCGCAGCTCCTGTGGGATGAGGCGATGGCGGAGAGCGGCGCCGACTACCTCGCCCACCACCCGGGCGCCCATCTGTTGGTGCTCGCCGGCGGCTACCACGTGGAGCAGGGGGTGGGGGTGCCGCGCCGCCTCTTTACCCGCCTGCCGGTCCCCTTCGCCACCGTCGTCTCCTTCACCCCGGTGGTGCCGCCGGAGAAACAGGACCGGCTGATGAAGGTGGAGAAGATGCCGGAGATCCCCCTGCTCCTCGCCGACTTCGCCTGGGCGGTCGCGTACGGCGACCTGCCGGGGGTGCAGCTTGGCGTGGTCGTCGGCCAGACGGCCGCCAGCGACCGGCCGGGGCTCGCCATCGACCAGGTGACCGAGGCGAGCCCCGCCGCCCAGGCGAAGCTGCGCGCCGGCGACCGGATCACGGCGGTGAACGGCGCTCCGGTGAACAACCTCTTTGACCTCCAGTGGCTCCTCAGCGACCTGCACAAAGGCAACACCGCGCAGGTCACGGTGGAGCGCGACGGCGGGCCCGAGACGGTCGCCGTCACCTTCTAGGCCGGAGGCTCATCGGAAAGCGGCGCGCGGGCGCACCGACTCCTTTGATGGCGGCCGACCGAATCGTCCGAACCCGCGGGCGTATGCGCGGTAGGTCGAGCGCTCGGAGGTGGACGCGGCGCGCTATTTCGGGTAGCCCGCGCGGCAGATCCCGGGGAGCTCCCGGCCGCGGGGCGACGACTCAAGTTGGCGTCATGGCGGGCCGACGAGCCCCGCATGGTCACGATCAAGCAAGATCCCCTCTATCAGCTCCTGCGCGATGAGCGGATCGACGCCTTCAACGCCAAGGTAGCGGCGGGTGCGCCGGTCGACCTCTCCGACGCCGACCTGCGCAACGTCCGCCTCCAAGGCGCCGACCTGCACCACGCCAACTTGCGGGGTGCGTACCTGCGCGGCGCGAACTTGAAGGGGTGCGACCTCAGCGACGCCAATCTCACCGGTGCCTCCATCCACGAGGCGCACATCGGCGGCTGCCTCTTCCCGGCAAACCTCAGCGCCGCGGAGATCCGCCTCTCCTACGAGCTCGGCACCCGGTTGCGGCCCACCGTCTGAGCGGTGCCGCGCGCCCGCGTACGGGTTTACGCGTAGAGGTCGAGGAAGCGGCCCACGTGCGGCCGTTGGCGCCGGCGCACCACCGAGGGCTGCACGCCGTCACCCTCCTCGGCGACCCGCGGCGGCGCATCGACCACCACCCGCGCCGGCCGCGGCCGGTCGAAGCGGTAGTCGCGGTAGTGGCCCACCGCTGTCTCGATTGGGGAAACGTGGCTCATGACCGCACCACCAACAGCAGACTCTCACCCACCCGATTCACCCACCCCATAACAGGATCCAAGCAGGATCCAGGCCAACCTGGGCCGAGTTGCGTAACCCCACACCATGGCTTGTTCCCTCTCCACGATGCCCCCCCACGCGCGGGAGTCGGTCTCACCGTGAGACACCTACTAATCGGTAGCCACGGCGAGAGATTGACCTATATGGCGCAGATTCTGCACCCGGTGGGGCGCGCCTGCAGGAACCTCGGAGGGCGTATCCTCCGCCGATGGACGCAACCGACGCCCGCGATCGCCTCGACACACTCGCCGCCGGCTTCATGGAGGCGAAGGTGCTCCTCACCGGCGCCGAGCTCCACCTCTTTGACCACCTGACCGGCGCCGGGGCCACCGCCGCCGGCGTGGCCCAGGCGATCGGCGCCACGGTGCGCGGGGTGGAGATCCTCCTCGACGCCCTCGTCGCCCTGGAGGTAATCGACAAGCTGGGCGACCGGTACCGCAACCGGCCCGCCTACGCCCCCCTGTTGGTGGGCGATGGCGACGGCCAGTTCGCGGCGCTGTTGCGCCACCGCGCCCACTGCTTCCGCGGCTGGGCCCACCTGGAAGAAAAGATCCGGGGCGAGGCGGACCGCGACGACGACCGGTCGGTGATCCGCGACCCGGCGACGAACCGCTCCTTCATCCGCGCGATGGCCGCGGTGAGCGGCGCGCACGCCGCGGCGTTGGTGGACCACCTCGACCTCGACGGCGTGCACACGGTGGGCGACCTCGGCGGTGGCCCGGGGAGTTACCTCCTGGCGATGGTGGCGCGCCAACCGGAGATCGAGCCGTACCTCATCGACCTTCCCCTCACCCTCGTCACCACCCGTGCCCTACTCGCCGAGGCGGCTGCGGGCCAGGCGATTCACACCGTGGCGTGGGACTTCTACCACGACCCCGAAGTACCGACCGCCCTCCCCCCCTTCGACCTCCTCTTTCTCTCCCAGGTCGTCCACGCCGAGTCCAGCGCGCGCAACGCCGACCTCTTCGCCCGCCTCGCGCCGCTCCTCACCCCTGGCGGCCGGCTGGTGGTCCACGAGACCACCCTCGAACCGGACCACACGCGCCCGCGGGAGGCGACCCTGTTCGCGGTAAACATGGTGGCGATGACGGACTCCGGGCGGGTCTACACCGCCGGCGAGATTGCCGCCTGGGGCGAGGCGGCGGGGTTGGTGTGCGCGAGGTGGGACCACCTCGGGCCGCGCTCCTGCCTCATCACCCTGCGCCGGCCAAAGGCTACGCGGTGAGGCGCTTCACCTTCGCCCAGAGGGGGGAAGACGCCCTGTCGGATCTTCCCCCGGCGGTCCTGCAATGAAGCGCCTCGCCCTCGCCAGCGGCGACTGGAGCCTCGACTTCGCCACCGCCCGCGTGGTCGCCGACGGCTGCGCGGCGGCGCTTTTGGGAGAGGCCACCTGCCTGTCGTGGTACGACGCCGAGCGCGACTACGAAGCACCCGCTGGCGCCACCGAGTGCCACCAGGGTTGCCCGACGCGCGGCTACCTCGACTACGCCGCCAACCGCGGCGCCACTTTGCTCGTGGAGGTGGACGGCGGCCGCTTTGTCTTCTGCTACCGCGCCATCGGCGAGTTCGTGTAGGAGCCTGCCGAACCCCGTCGAGCGGGTGGGGAGGCAAGGGTGGATGCAATCGAGGGAGATGGCGGGGTGAGAAAGGCTTGCCGCCCATGAACGCGAAGGGTTATTCACCCTCTCCTTTGCGCTGCACCCGCCTTGCAGGCGGAGCCGTCGCCAACGCCAGCCCCTTGGCCGTGTGCTTCCCGTCCACGCCTTACACCCATTCGCCTCCATTCGCGGCTCAATCTAAAAACCATTTCCCAGCGCCTTGACCCGGCGGGCGGCCTTCTACCCAACCCCCTGCTTTCCATCTCCGTCACCGTGCGTCCGACAGACTCCTAGCCCCAATGGCCGGCGATCCAAAAGAGCCGCGGCGCCGCGCGGGGGCCACCTCCCCGCTGGCTGGGGGGGAGCGCCCGCACGCCACCCCGGCGCGTCTCTTGGCCTTGCGCCTGTTGCGTCGCCTGCGGCCGGAGGCGGAGGACGGGCCACCCCTGGCGGAGATTCTCGACCACGCCGACCTGTCGGCGGCGGACCGGCGCCTTTTGCACGCCCTCTACCTCGCCGTCTGTCGCCAGCGGCCGTGGCTCGACCACTGCCTGGCGCCTCTGGTTGCGCGGCCGTGGGCGGAGGTGGAGCCCAAGGTGCAGGACATCCTCCGCCTCGGTGCGGCGCAACTGCTGTGCATGGAGCGGATCCCGCCCCACGCCGCGGTCTCCGAGTCGGTCGCCCTGTGCCACGCGGCGCACGTGGACCGTGCGGCCGGCTTGGTCAACGCGGTCCTTCGCCGCCTCGCCACCACCCCGCCCGCGCCGCCCGATCCGGCGGGAGCGGCGGGGATCGCCCTCACCTGCGGCATGCCCGATTGGCTGGTGGCGCGGTTCGTGGCGCGCGCCGGCGAGGTGGAGGCGCGGGCGTGGCTCACCGCCCTGAACACCGCCCCTACCACCGCCGTGCGTCTCAACCCCCTGCGTGGCGCGCCCGAGGCGATCCGGGCGGCGCTCGTCGCGGCGGGCGCTGGCGTGCAGCCCGCCCCCCTGGGGCGCGACGCCGTCGTCATCACCGGCGCCTCTCGGCTCGCGGATCTGCCGGGAGTGAGCGATGGCCGCGTCTACCTGCAAGACCCCGCCTCCCAGTGGGTCGCCGAGGGGGTCGACCCCCGGCCCGGGGAGCGCATCCTCGACGCCTGCGCCGCGCCGGGGGGCAAGGCGTCGCACCTGGCGGCCCTCCTCCACAACCATGGCGAGGTGGTGGCGGTGGAGCTCGACCCGGGACGGGCCAAGAGGCTGCGCGCCAACCTCCAGCGCCTCGGCGCCACCTGCGTGCAGGTGGTGGAGGCGGACGTGGCCGCCCTGGGGGCCGCCGAGACCTTCGACCGCATCCTCCTCGACGCCCCGTGCACCGGCCTCGGGATCCTCTCCCGCCACCCGGAGATCCGCTGGCGGCGCGACGCGGCCATGATCGCCGCGGCGCAGGGGCTGCAACTCCGGCTATTACAGAGCGTCGCAAACCACCTGCGCCCCGGTGGCACCCTGGTCTACGCCACCTGCTCCACCGAACCGGAGGAGGGCGAGGAGGTGATCGCCCGCTTCCTCGCCGGCCACCCCGCCTTCCAGCCCGCGCCGCTCGCGACCGTGCCGGCGCCGGTGGCGGAGGTGGGACCCGCCCAGTACCGCACCCTCCCCCACCGCGCCGACCTCGACGCCTTCTTCGTCGCCCGCCTGCGGCGCGGGTAGGCCCCACGGACCACGCGCTCGATCGGCGCTGTGGCATTGGGGTTGGGGGTGGCAGGCACCGCGCCCGCCGCAACCCTCAGTTTCAATTGCATCACCAACAACAGCGGGGGGGCTGACTGCACCTAGGGCGAGGCGCAGCTCGGCGTCGCAGTCACAGACCCGGGTGTGGGGCAGGTGCTGTTTACCTTTTCCAATGCCGGCTCAGCCGCCGCGTCGATCACCGATGTTTATTTCGATGACGGCTCGCTGCTCTCGATTGCGTCGATCAGTAGCAGCGCTGGCGTTTCCTTCACTCACCTGGCGAACCCTGCGAACCTGCCCGGCGGGAACAATGCCAGCCCGCCATTCCAGACCACGCAGGGTTTTTCTGCCGACTCCAACCCTTCGGTGTCCCAAAACGGCGTGGACCAATCCGCGGAATTCCTCGCCATTACGTTTGATCTCCAGTCCGGCAAGTCCTTTGTGGATGTGGTGAATAATCTCGCCACCGGCGCTCTACGCATTGGCTTGCACGTGCAAGCCTTTGCGGATGGCCAGAGTGAGAGTTTCGTGAATGTTCCCGTCCCCGAGCCCACCAGCCTGGCCTTGATCGGCAGCGTCCTCGCCGGCCTCGGGCTGGTAGCGCGGCGGCGGCGGGGATAAGGGTCTGAGGTATTCTCGCGTGGCGGTGGGGAGTCGGGGCGGCGGGCCGGGAAAGGCCGCCGCCCCTTTTTTGTCGGTGACCCACGTCGTCGGACACGGGACGACCTCGACCTCCTCGCCGCTCTCCGAGTGGGGTGTTCGTTGGTCGCACCCTCCCCCGGTGGTCAACTCGCCGCCCCTTCGGGCATCCTGAGCGGGCGCCGCACCACTTAGCTGGAGCCTTCATGGCCGTCCTCGTTGCCCCCTCGATCCTCTCCGCCGATTTCGCCCGCCTCGGGGAGGAGGTGCGTGCGGTGGCCGCCGCCGGGGCGGACTGGATCCACGTCGACGTGATGGACGGCCACTTCGTCCCCAACCTCACCCTCGGCCCTTTGGTGGTGCGGGCGATCCGGCCCCACACCCAGCTACCCATCGACACCCACCTGATGATCGAGGAGCCGGACCGCTATATCCCCGACTTCGCCGCCGCCGGCAGCGACTTCATCACCGTCCACGCGGAGGCGTCTCCCCACCTCCACCGCACCGTCGCCCTGATCCGTGACTTGGGCGCACGCCCCGGGGTGGTCCTCAACCCGGCGACCTCCCTGGCGGTGCTGGAATACGTCCTGGCGGATCTCGACCTGGTGCTCTTGATGTCGGTGAACCCGGGCTTTGGCGGCCAGCACTACATCCCGGCGGTGACCGACAAGATCCGCCGCCTGCGCGCGCTGATCGACGAGCGCGGCATCGACGTGGCGATCGAGGTGGACGGCGGGGTCAACCCAAAGACTTGCGCGGCGGTCCGCGACGCCGGGGCGACGGTCCTGGTGGCCGGCTCCGCGATCTTCGGCACCCGCGACTACGCGGCGGCGATCGCCGCCCTGCGGGGGTGAGGGATCGCGTCATGGCCGAGTTTCACGAGTTCACCCTCGCCGCGGCGCGCGCCACCCTGCCGCGCGTGCGCGAGCTGGTGGTCGATCTGCGCGAGGCGTGGGAGACCCACGAGCTCCTCAGCCGTGAGATCCACGCCCACCTCGGCGGCCGCCGCTTTGAGGAGCTACCGGCGCACGAGCAAGGGGAGATCGCCCACCACCTCCCCGCCTTGGCGCGCCTGAAGGAGCGGATCCGCGACCGGGTCGAGGCACTCGAGGAGATCGGCTGCGTGGTCAAGGGGCCAGAGGAGGGGCTGGTGGACTACTTTGCCCGCGTCGATGGCCGCCCCATCTGGCTCTGCTGGCGCCTCGGCGAGGCGGATATCACCTACTACCACGACTTCCAAGAGGGGTTCGCCGGCCGGCGGCCGATCGACTTCGAGACGTAGGGAGCGGGACGGAAACCTCCGACCCCCTTCTACTTTCGACTTCCTGCCTTCTCCTTCTCTCTCCGTGCCTCGGCGAGACCCCAGGCGATGAGCAGGGCCACCAGCCACCCCTCGCCGATGCGGGTGTAGAGGGTCGGAGGGAGGTCACGCAGGGGGACGGTGGCAGTGAGGGTGGTGGTCTCAAACTCCCGCGCCTCGGCGACGATTTGACCGCCCGCGTCGATCACCGCAGTGATCCCGGTATTGGCGGCGCGCACCATTGGCAGGCGGCTCTCCACGCAGCGCACCGCAGCGATGTTGAGGTGCTGGCGCGGCGCCACCGAGGTGCCGAACCAGGCGTCGTTGGTGACCGTCGCGAGTAGCGTCGCGCCGCCGCGCGCGAAGGCGCGGGTCAGCCACGGGTAGGTGACCTCGAAGCAGATGGGGCAGCCGACCCGCTCGCCCGCAACAGGCAAGAGGGTGGGCTCGGTGCCGGGGCGAAAGTCGCCGATCTCGGCGGTGATCGAGCGGACAAAGGCGAACAGGCGGGCCAGCGGCACGTACTCGCCGAAGGGGACGAGGTGGAGCTTGTCGTACCGCCCCGCCACCCCCGCCGCGGCGGTGATCGCGTAGGCGCTGTTGCGGTAGCTCTGATCCGTCGGGTCGCGCCACAGGCCGCCGAAGATCAGGTCGGCGCCGGTGCGCGCGCACACCTGGCGCAGGAGCTGCTCAAGCTGCGGGCTCCCCTGGAGGAGATACGGAATCGCCGCCTCGGGCCAGATGATCAGCCGCGCCGCCCCCTCCCCGACCCCCTCGCTCATGGAGAGGTAGCGGTGGAGGATCTCCTCGCGCCGCGCCGGGTCCCACTTCTCCCCCTCGGGGACGTTGCCCTGAATGAGGGCGACCCCCAGGGTCGCGCGCAGCGGGGTGGCGCGGATCGCCGCGAGGCGCACTTCGCCAAAGGCCACAACGGCGAAAACCACGGCGACCGCGGCGAGGAGCTGCGGCTGAATGGCGTGGGGCCGGCGGCCGGCGAGATGGCAAACGGTGGCGGCGAGGGCCGCGTTCACCGCGACGATCAGCCAAGAGATCGCGAAGACGCCGCCAACCTCCGCGAGTTGGAGGATCGCCGGGGTGGTGGCCTGGGTGTAGCCGAGGTGGGCCCAGCCAAAGCCGCCGAAGAGGTGGGTGCGGAGCCACTCCAGCGCCACCCAAGCGGTGGCGAGCCACACCGGCGCGGTGTGGCGGTGGCGGCGGATCACCCCGGGCGCGACGGCCGCCCAGAGGGCGGTGTAGCCGCCCATGTAGAGGGCCAAGAGCAGAGTCGCCGCCGCCGCCAGCCAGACCGGCAGGGGGCCGAAGCGGACCATCGTCCCCTCTACCCAGTAGACCGAGGCGAGGGCGTAGAGGGCGCCGGTGAGCAGACCGAGGAGGGAGGCGCGCCAGCGTGAAGCCGTGCGTACCGCCAGGAGCAGCCCGACCAGCCCAACCCAGGCGAGCCACGGATAGGGACGCGGCGGCAGGGCAAGGGCAAGGAGGAGGCCGCTGGCCAGCGCCATCGACACCGCGCCCACCGGCCGCTCCCACAGCGGGCGCGGCGCACCCACCCCGGTGACCTCCCCTCCCCTACCTGGGCGCATCGACCGAGCCGTCCGCCTTCACCGCCTGCCAGCGGCGCTCCCACTCCGCCGCGGTGAGGTCTTGGAGATCGACGGAGTCCGCGCTCGCCCGGCGCTCCAGGGCGGTGAAGCGGTCGACGAACTTGGCGTTCGCGCGCCGGAGCGCCTGCTCCGCGTCCAACCCCAGGTGGCGGCCGGCGTTCACCACGGTGAACAGGAGATCGCCGAACTCCATCTCGCGCTCCACTGGATCGCGGGTGGCGGCGAGCTCACCCAGCTCCTCCTCCACCTTCGCCAGCACCCCGGCGAGGTCGGGCCAGTCGAAGCCGACGCGCACCACCCGCGCGGAGATCTGCAGGGCACGCATGAGCGCCGGCATGGCGAGCGGGATGCCGTCGAACCGCCCCTTCGCCGGCGCTCCACCCGCCGCCGCGCTCGCCTGCCCCTTGGCCTGCCGCTCCGCCTCCTTGATCCGCTCCCAGTTGCGCAGCAGCTCCTCCGTGTTCGCCACCGCCTCGTCGCCGAAGACGTGCGGGTGGCGGCGGATCAGCTTGGCGCAGATCGCCTCGGTGACGTCGTCAAGGGTGAAACTCCCCTCCTCGCGGCCCAGCTCGGCGAGAAAGACGATCTGCAACAGGAGATCACCGAGCTCCTCAGCGAGCTCGTGCCGGTCGCCCGCGTCGATGGCCGCCACCACCTCGTACGCCTCCTCAATGACGAAGGCGCGCAAAGACTCGAAGGTCTGCTCCCGATCCCACGGGCACCCACCCGGGGCGCGCAGCCTGGCCATGATCGCGACCAGCTCCGCGAAGGTGTGGGGTGTCTCGGCCATGGGGAACCATCGTACGTGGGGACCGCCTGTTGCACCACCGGAATGGCCCCCTAGCGGGCGTAGACCCGGTAGTCGAGCTCCGGGAAGAGGTTGTCCTCGTGCGCCATCGTTGCCAGCTCGGCCTCGTCGAGGGCGCCCGCCACAAGCTGCTCGTAGAGGTGGGTGAAGCGGACCGTGTGGCTGTTGAAGCGGCGCTCGGCGTAGCCGACGGTGGTGCCGGTGCGCATGATGAACGGCCAGTCGCTCGACTGGGCCAGCAGCAGCTCGCGCGCCGCCTGGTTCAGCGCCCGCCGCTCCACCTCGGTGGGGTCGGGGAAGCGCTGGGCCAGCTCCACCATTCGCTCGCCCGCCTCGTGGAGGTGGCGGTAGATCCAGGCGTTTTGCTCACACAGCCAGTATTCGTTGTACCCCTTGTGGCCCCACGAGGAGGCACACGGCGTCGCCGCCTGGTTGGTGGGATGGCGGGTGAGGTAGTCGCCGGGGGAGATGGGCTCGACCTCGTTTTGGTCGAAGTGGAGCTGGCGGAAGAGGTCGTCGAGAAACTGAATCCCCTCGAACCACCAGTGGCCGTAGAGCTCCGCGTCGTAGGGCGAGACGAGCAGCGGCGGGCGGTCCATGCGCGCGGCGAGGGCGCGCACCTGCTCCTGCCGCTTGCCACGAAAGTGGGAGGCGTGGAGCCCCGCCTTGCCGCGTGCAATCTCCGGGTCGTAGACCCATTTGTCGTGCAGCCGGCCGTGGGTGATCGCGTGGTACTTGAAACCGGTGTAGAGGCGGTGGCCCTCCGGGTGGATGTAGGGGCCGATGTACTCCTTGGGCAGGTCAAAGCCGATGTCGCGGTAGAAGTCGCGGTAGTGGGGGTCGCCCGGGTATCCCTCCTGCGCCGACCACACCTGGCGCGAGGTCTCGATGTCGCGGCCGAAGGCGGCGACGCCGCTGGCGCAGTACAGGGGGGCGTGGACGCCGTAGACCGGCGGCGGGTCGGCGTAGAGGATCGCGTGGGTGTCGACGAAGAAGTAGCGCACCCCGGCCTCGCGCAGGAGCTCGTCGACGCCCGGGATGTAGCCACACTCGCCGAGCCACATGCCCAAGGGGGGCTTGCCGAAGTGGCGCGCGTAGAGGTCGGCGGCAATCTGGACCTGGGCGCGCATCGCCGCCCAGTTGTGGTCCATCAGCGGAAAGAAGGCGTGGGTAGCCGTGGAGGTAATCACCTCCACCACCCCCTGCTCCTGGAGCTTGCGGAAGGCAGCCACCAGGTTGCCCTCGTGGCACCGCCAGGTGTAGCGCATGGAGCCGAAGCGGTCGCGGTACATCTGCGCCAGCCGCTGGTAGTACGGCTCGTGGGCGGTGCGTTCGATCTCCTTGTCCGCCAGCTCGATGAGGGAATCGAGGTGGGCCGCGGCGCGGAGCTTCAGCAGGTCGTCGGTGAGCATCGAGATGAGCGGCGCCGACAAAGAGACGGTGGCGCGACACCTCACCGCGTCGTGCGCGAACCCCTCGAACATCTGGATGAGCGGCAGGTAGGTCTCGACGATCGCCTCGTAGAGCCACCGCTCCTCCATCACCGTCGGGTCGTCCGGGTGGCGGACAAACGGGAGGTGGGCGTGGAGGACGAGGGAGAGGTAGCCGGTCATGACAGGGCGAGGCGGGTGGGCGATGAGCGTCGAGCTCGGGTCGTGAGCGATAGACGACGAGCGCCACAGGGTCGCCTCGACCGCCCGGGATGTCGAGGTCGCGGTGGATCCGCGCCGGGCGGCGCGAGCGTGTTGCGATCCGCCCCCGCTCGCTCGGCGTACGTTACGCCGTCGCCGGCCACCGCCCCTCGCCCGAATCCGCCGCGAGGCGCGTCTCACTCCCCCCAAGCTGTTCGCTCGCGCCAGCGCTGGCGACGGCCGCCGCGCCTTTGCCGAGGTGGATGCGCTCAGAGCCACCGAGATACGAGAACTCCGAACCGCCACCCCACACCTGTTCCGAGCCGCCCGCCAGACGCACCTCCGAACCGCTTGTCCAGCGCAGCTCGGAGGCACCACCGAAGCGCTGCTCAGAGGCACCGAGGCGGTAGAGCTCGGAGGCGCCGCCCAGGCGCTGTTCACTCCCCGCCCCCCAGCGCCGCTCACTCGCCCCCGCCGGCGAGGTGGCGGAGCCGGTGGCCAGAAGATCGTCGCCCGCCCCCAGCGACCGGCCATCCGCGGACCACACCTCCCGGCCGCTCTCCGCGGGCCACGACTTGTAGACCTGCCAGTGGCCCACCACCCGCCCCTCGGCCCAGCCGGCGAGGCCGTGGATCACCACCTCCCACGGACCATAGACGACCCGGCCGCCACTCGCGTCGGCGTAGACCGTGGTGGTCCCTTCAAACCGCTCCTCGATCCGCCCGGGCGCCTCGACCTCGAGCGGGAACGGGCCGGCCTGCCAGCTCGTGCGCATGATCGGGCCGGTCCACTCGAACCGTTCCGAACGCGACAGCCAGGTATGGCTCGCCACCTCGCAGTAGTGGACGGATGAAGCCGGCGCAAACCAGACGAGGGGACCACCGGTGGCTCCCTCCGTCGCGTGCACCGCCGCCTGCGGTACCTCACCCGGACCCATTCCCCCCGCACCCCCGCCACCGCCGGTGGCGGACTGGGGCGACGCCACACCCTCCACCGCGCCGCTCTCCGGCCGCACGGTCAACCAGGAGATCGGCGCCCCGGATGCGGGCCCCTTGCGCGGCATGTCGATGCGGTGGGAGCGGGCGATCCGTACGAAGTAGCCCTCGTACGACTTCAGCCCCACCTCCACTACCTGGGTGGAGGTGGGCTTGTTCAGGGTGAGGAACCACTGGCGGTGGTCGCGCTCGACCCGAATGTCGAAATAGCTGTGCGCGTTGGTGCCGTCGAAGATTCGGCCGCTGACGTCGTAGATGCGCAGGTTGAGCCAGGCAGTGGGGCCGCCGGCGCCAAGCTGGTCGCGCGCCGTCGCGATGGCATGGTCGGTCACCTCCCAGTAACAGAAGAGGCGATCGGGATCGATCGCCATGGCGGTGATGCGATCGTGGGCGTACCCCCACGGGATGTGTGACTCGTGCCCCTCCTTCACCCCCGGACCGAGGTCGAACTTGGTGGCGGCGATCGTCTCCTCGAACACCTCTTCCACCTCCACCGCCCCACTCGCGGCCAAAGAGGTGTGGCTTCCCGGGCGGGCCGCCGCACCCCGGGCCGGAGCCGCACCCTGGCCGGGGCGGGCCGCTGCACCCTTGCTTACCGCGGTGTCTGCGATGGCCGCAGACGCCAGAGAGGTGTGGCTTCCCGAGCGGGCCGCCGCACCCTGGGCCGGAGCCGCACCCTGGCCGGGGCGGGCCGCTGCACCCTTGCTTACCACGGTGTCTGCGATGGCCGCAGACGCCGAAGAGGTGTGGCTTCCCGGGCGGGCCGCCGCACCCCGGGCCGGAGCCGCACCCTGGCCGGGGCGGGCTGACTGGCCGTTCGAACCGGCGGACTCCGCGGTGGCCGCGGCCACCCGCTGGGTTAGGTCGCGCAGGGCGGGGAGCAGGTGGCCGGCGAGCTCTTCCTTGCGCAGCCGGCTGTGGCCGGCCAGGGCGAGCAGCTTCGCCGCCTCCGCCAGGCGCTCGCGGCTGTGGCGCAACAGCGCCTCTATCGACCAGTGGCCCTCCTCTGCTCGCGCCTCCGCGGCGCGATTGAGAATGGCGTAAATCCGTTGCAGTTGACGGGCCGGGTTTTGAAGACGGGACATGGCTGCCAGCTCCACAAGGGGATGATGCAAGAGACGCTAGATCAGGCGCACCAAGCGCGCCATCAAAAAGTGTCCCATCGACACGCCCTCCGCGCCACTCCAGTCCGGGGGCGCCGCCGCGCGCCGGCGGTCACACGGCGGTTACTGCGGTGGCTTCCGCCGGGCGGCGCCACGGCCACGCCGTCCCTTGGTGCGGCGCGCTGGCGCGGTGGCGCTGGTGATCACCATCCGGGCGATGCGGCGGGCGTGGTGGTCGATGCGCATCACGCAGTTGAGGGCGTCGAGGTGGTAGGCGTGGGTGGCGAGGGACTCGGCGATCCCACCCTGGAGGCGGGCCACGTGGTCGTGGCGCGACTGCTCCTCCATGGCGCGGACCTGCCCCTTCTCGCCCACCACGTCGGCGGCGGCGGCCGGGTCGCGGCGCACGAAGCTGTCGATCGCACGCGCCACCAGGCCGCGCACGGTTTCCAGGAGGATGGCGATCTCCGTGCGCCCCTCGGGGGTGAAACCGGCACCGGCGCGCGCGAGGCGCTGGACCAGGTGGCCGAGGTCGAGCTCGATCACGTCGCCGATGTGTTCGATCTCGTTCACCACGCCGTTGGCGCTCATCACCTCCTGTGCCTCATGCGGCGCCAGGTCCGCGCTGGAAATCAGCCGGAGGTAGTCGGCGATCTGCCGCTCCAGGTAGTCCACCAGATCGTCCTTGGCGGCGATCTCGCGCATCGCCTCGAGGTCGGCGCGAAAGAGGGTCTCGGAGAGGCCATCGAACATGGTGTCCACCACCCAGCCCATGCGCCGCGCCTCCTGGCGCACCGCCTCCAGGGCCTGGGCCGGGCTCTCCAGAAACTCCTGGTCGAGGTAGCGCGACTCGAAGCGCGCCTCCTCGTCCCGGTCGGGGACGAGAAGCCGCAGGCCACGGGCGAAGAGCGGCGCCAGGGGCAGCAGCAGGAGCGCGTTCACCAGGTTGAAGAGGGTGTGGGCGTTGGCCACCTGGTGAGGGGTCGCCGCCACCCCCACCGCCGGGGTGAGTTGGCGCAGGAGGGCGGCAAAGAGGGGCAGAAACCCGACCCACAGGGCGACCCCGATGACGTTGAACAAGAGGTTGGCGGTCGCGGCGCGCACCGCCTCTCGCGACTTGCCGACGGCGGCGAGGTTGATCTTCAAACAGGTGCCGACGTTGGCGCCGAGGACGATGGCGATCGCCGCCTCCAGGGGCACGATCCCCTGGACCGCGAGGGCGATCAGGATGCCAGTCACCGCCGCCGACGATTGCAGGACCACGGTCACCCCTACCCCCGCGGCGATCCCTGCAACCGGGTTGGACAGGGAGGCCAACCAGCGGGCGAGGAGGGGGTCGCCGCGCAGGGGTACGACGGCCTGGCCCATCACCTCCATCCCGAACAAAAGCAGCCCGAAGCCGACCATCGCCGCGCCGGCCTGGCGCACCCCGTCGCGCCGGGCGAGGAAGAGGATGGGGACGCCAAGGCCGATGCAGAGCAGGCCGTAGTGGGCGATGTGGAAGGCGATGATCTGGGTGGTGACCGTGGTCCCGACATTCGCCCCGAAGATCACCCCGACCGCGCGGGTCAGGCCGATCACCTCCGCCTGCACCAGCCCCACCACCATGATGGTGGTCACCGAACTCGACTGCACGAGGGCGGTGAGGGTGGCCCCCACCACGGCACCGAGGTACGGGTTGGGGGCGAGGGTGCCAAGCCAGTCACGCAGCCGTTCGCCAACGAGGCGCTGGAGGGCGTGGCTCAGCCGCTCCATGCCCAGAATGAAGAGGCCGATCCCGCCGACTAGGCCGATCACCACCTCGACCGCCACGGCGCTGGAGAGCGCGCCGCCGCCGCCACCGGGAAGGACGGCGAGAGCCCCGACGATCGCCGGGGAGATGGGGAGTCCGGCGACCAAGGGGGTGCGCCTTTACCCCTGCCCCATCGCCCAGCGCAACAAGCCGTGCTCCTGGTTGTCATTCACGTGGCGTGGCTCCGGCGCCACCTCTGGCCGCGGGCCAAAGTCGAAGCGGTGTCCGCCCACGTCGATCCCGTTGAGCATCTGGAGCCCGGAGTGGCTTGGCTGAAAGAAGAAGACCACCAACTCACTGGACGGGGTGGCGGCCTCGTGCACCAGGCGGGCGAGGCCAAACTTCAGGTTGCGAAGATACGATTGGCGCGCGCCGTGGCGCACGAAAGGGTCGCTCATCGCGGTGATCTCGTCGCTGGAGAGGACCGCTACCTCCACCGCGGCGCGCAGCTGGGCATCCTCCACCACCGCCTCGGGAAAGGCACCGCCAACGATGTAACGGCTCACCTCGGCCGCCACCGGCGCGGGCAGGGCGATGAAGAAGTCGCTGAAATCCCCCGCCTGGGTGTGCACGCGGACCACCAACAACGGCACCCCCGCGGCGCTCTCTACGCCAAACACCACCGCCGGGCGCCCCTCCACCTGGCGCCACTCGTCCGCGACCGCCGGCGGCGTGGTGAGCAGGATGACCAGCACCATCCACCAGCCCATGGGTCGCCGCCCTCCCCCCGTGTGTCGTCGCCGTTCCATGGTGTCGTCTCGCGTCTCCCTGGTACCGTTGCCGGCCCGCCCTCGTGCACGGGCTGATTGTTACCATCGCCCACTTGCACTTCAATCTTGAGCCGTGCAAATCCGATTTGTGTCATTCACTACCCCACCCCCCTCCGGAGAGACCATGACCCGTCTGTTCATCCCCGCCCTCGCCGCCCTCCTCCTCGCCACCCCCGCCGGGGCCGCCAACCCGGTGGTCGAGATGGTGACCTCCGCCGGCACCATCACCCTTGAGCTCTACCCGGACAAGGCGCCGAAGACGGTGGAGAACTTCCTCGCCTACGTCGATGGTGGCTTCTACACCGACACCCTCTTCCACCGGGTGATCCCGGGCTTCATGGCCCAGGGTGGCGGCTTCACCAAGGAGATGAAGGAGAAGGAGACCCGCCCGCCAATCCCGAATGAGGCGGACAACGGCCTGAAGAACGAGCGCGGCACGATCGCCATGGCGCGCACCAACGACCCCAACTCCGCCACCGCGCAGTTCTTCGTCAACCTGGTAGACAATCGCTTCCTCGACCACACCCGCAAAGACGCGCGCGGCTGGGGCTACTGCGTCTTTGGCAAGGCGACCGGCGGGATGGAGGTGGTGGACGCCATCGCCAAGCTCCCCACCGGGCAGCGCGCCGGCATGGGCGACGTACCCCTCAAAGAGGTGGTGATCCTGTCGGCCCGCCGCCAGCCGACCCGGTGAGCGGCTGGCAGCGCACCGTGCGCGTCGCCGACCTAAAGCCGGGTGCGCGGCAGGTGGTGGAGGTAGACGGGGTGGAGGTCGCCCTGTTCAACGTCGGCGGGGAGCTCTTCGCGGTCGAGGATGTCTGCACCCACGATGGCGCACCCCTGGGCGACGGCACGGTGACCGGGGAAGAGATCACCTGCCCGCGCCACGGCGCCCGCTTCTCCCTGCGCACCGGCGCGGTCCTCGCCCCGCCCGCTTACGCGCCCCTGCCGTGCTACGCGGTGCGGGTGGCGGAGGGCTGGATCGAGGTGCGCGCGGCGGGGTGAGGTTGCCCTTTCTTAGCCTCGGGCCGCCGTGGTCCAATCCCCCATGGAGCTTCACGACACCCCGCGCGAGGTGATCCACCACCAAGGTGACGGTGGCCTGGAGGTGGCGTGGGCGGACGGCCACCGGTCGCCTTACAGCGCGGCGGAGCTGCGCATCCACTGCCCCTGTCCCGAGTGTCTCACCGGCGGCGCCGACCGCATCCGGCCGGCGCCAGCGCCGGGGATCCGCGTCGACGGGGTGGAGCCGTACGGCCACTACGCCCTCGCCCTAGCGTTCAGCGACGGCCACCACGACGGCATCTTTCGTTGGGACTATCTACGCTACTGGTGCCCGTGCGCGGCGTGCGCAGAGCGGCGCGCGCGGGACAACGGCATCGCCCTACCGGAGCCGGATTTCGCCCTCACCGCCGCGGCCAGTTCCGGCGGTTGCGCCTGTGGCTCGGCCGCCACTGCCCACGCCGCCCCCCATCCCCTCACCCTCCAGCCCGGCGCGCGGCCCCAGTCCATCACCCTGCAGGGGGTGAGGAGATGATCCGCCGCGTCGCCACCGTGGTCGTCGCCCTCGCCCTCCTGGGCTGCTCCTGCGCCGGCCGGGAGGCGAGCAAGGCAATCGAAAAGGCGGATCGCGCCTATCAGGCCGAGCAGTACGACCAGGCGCGCGCCGGTTACGAGGAGGTGCTGCGCCGCTGGCCCAACTCCGACGCCGCGATCCGCGCCGAGGAGGGGCTGGAACGGCTGGCCAAGGTGGGGGCCACACCGACCCCCGATTCCCCTTGAGCACCCCCGGGGGCGCTGTCTCAGGGTGAGACGCGCGCCCACAGACGTGCGGCTGGCGACCGCCGTAAAGGCGGCGGATCAACGAGTTCAGCCCCTGGCATCGCCATTGCTACAAACCGGAGACCCCCGTTACCCAGGACCCCTCGGAGCTTGCCGCCATGGCCGCCTACACCTACCAGATCGTTCACCGTACCACCCGCCAACACGCCTCCGTCACCTGGGATCGCGAGCACGGCCAGGTGTGGGGGCCGGTCGCCGCCGAGGTCCGGCAGGCTGCCGATGAATGCGGCGCGAGCGTCCTCACCTGCCTGCCCGGCACCCTCGACTCGATCGCCCCCCATCTGAAGAGCGACCACGGCCTCCTCTGCATCCTGGACCACCTCGGCTGGGAGTTTGCCCAGCGCGGCTGAGGTGCGCCGGAGCCCTCTCTCCCGCGCCGCCACCCCCCCGCCTGCACGGCTGCATCGACCCCACCGCCTAGGAGGCTGGCGGACCGGGTCGAGCGTGACGCAGACGCGGCCTCGAGTCCGGATGCAGCGCCGTTCGTCGCGCTACGTGGGGCTGGGCGACGAAGAACGGGAGCCGCGTCCTGGCCCACAATCCGGCAGGGGTCTGCTCGCCGCAGTCGATCGGGAGCAGGGCCGCCTCCCTCTTAGGCGCGGGTGTACTCGCGGGCGGTGATCTCGTACTTATTGAGGAGGTGGTGGAGGGTCGGGCGGCTGGTGCCGAGGTCCACCGCGGCACGCGAGATGTTGCCGCCGTTCTTCTCCAGCGCCTTGATGATCACCGCGCGCTCCACCCGCTCGCGGGCGGTGCGCAGGTCGAAGATGGTGGGTGCCTGATCACGGCCGGCAAGCTCCAGGTCCGCGGGGGTGATCCGCTCGCCGCCGGCGACGATCAACGCCCGGTTGAGGCGATTCAACAGCTCGCGCACGTTCCCTGGCCACTCGTAGGCGGAGATTGCGTCGAACGCCTCGTTGGTGAGGGTGATCTTGGTGCCGTGCTGGCCGTTGTACCGCTGCACCACCGTGTTGGCGATGAGTGCCGCGTCGTTGCTCCGTTCGCGCAGCGGCGGGAGGTGGAGCTGGACCGTGTTGAGGCGGAAGAAGAGGTCCTCGCGAAAGGTCTTGGCGAGGATCGCCTCGTGCAGATCGATGTTGGTGGCGGAGACCACGCGCACATCCACTTCGATCAGATTGTGCCCCCCCACCCGCTCGATGGTCCGCTCCTGGAGAAAGCGGAGCAGCTTCACCTGCAGGTGGAGCGGCATCTCGCCGATCTCGTCGAGGAGCAAGGTGCCGCCGTCGGCGTACTCCACCTTGCCCTTGTTCAGGGCGTGGGCGCCGGTGAAGGCGCCCTTCTCGTGGCCGAACAGCTCGCTCTCCAGGAGGTTCTCGGGGATCGCCCCGCAGTTGATCGCCACGAACGGACCCCGCGCCCGCGCCGAGCGCTCGTGCAGGGCGCGGGCGATCAGCTCCTTGCCCGTGCCGCTCTCGCCGGTGATCAGCACCGGGGCCTCCGAGTGGGCGACCTTGTCCACCATCGCCATCAACTCGACCATCGGCCGCGAGGTCCCGAGGATCCGCCCCTCGGTCCCCTCCCGTTCCTCGATCTCCTTGCGCAGGCGGAGGTTCTCCCGTTCCAGCTCGACCATCTGCAGGTTGCGCCGGAGGAGCACCTCAAGATCCGCGATCTCCACCGGCTTGGCGAAAAAGTCATGGGCACCGCGGCTCACCGCGTCCAGCGCCGTGTCGTGTTCGTCGTTGCCGGTGACCACGATCACCCGGGTGATCGGCCAGCGGCTGCGAATCTCCGACAGGGCGGCAAACCCCTCCACCGAGCTGTCCGTGTGCGGCGGGAGGCCGAGGTCGAGAAGGACCACCGAGGGCTCCTCCATGGCCATGGTGGAGAGGGCCTCGGCGCGGTTCGACGCCTGCAGGACCTCGTAGTCGGCGCTCAACGCCCAGCGCATCTGGGTGCGGATCGACTCCTCGTCATCGACGATCAGGATCTTCGGCTTGCTCATGGTGGCTCCTCACGGCCCATGATCGGTGCGGTGGGATGTCAGTTTAGTTGACACCTCCATGGGGTACAACCGCGGCGCGCCGGCGTGGCCCGCTCCCCAGGGCGAACCGGCCAAGGCAACTCCCGCGGGCGGTGCGACCTTGCCAAGATGGGCGCCGGTCGAAGGCTGCCACCGCCGCCCCCCAGACCCGTAGCGGTCATCCGGGCGCGACCCACCCGCCCCCGGGGTCCGGCGGAGCTTGGCGATCGACCGGAAAGAAACGTCCTCGGCCCCGATCGGGGCGCGCTCCTTCGTGACCTCGCCCCAAGGCGGGCGATCACCGCTTCCGACCCGGAGTCGAGCCCGCCGCTTCTCGCCGTCACGATCGCCAACCGCCGACCGCAACCTACCCCGGCAGGCGGACCGTAAAGACCGTCCCCTCCCCCGGGGTGCTCGCGACCGCCAACGTGCCACCGTGGGCCTCGACGATGGTGCGGGACTGGAAACAGCCGATGCCGAGCCCCGCCTTTTTGGTGGTGTGGAAGGGGCGGAAGAGCTCCTGGTCGAGGAACTGGGGCGACATCCCCTCGCCCGTATCCGCCACCCGCACCCACACGGAGTGGGGGTCACGCCCCACCTCCACGCGCAGGCGCCCGGCGCCGGCGATCGCCTCCTGGCCGTTGCGGCAGAGGTTGTAGAGGACCTTCTCCAGCTCCTCCGCGTCCGCGTCGACACGCACCGGTCCGTCCGCCACCACCCCCTCCACCTCCACCCCGACCACCACCGGCAGTTGCGCCACCACCCGCCGCGCCAGCTCCACTAGCTCCACCTCCCGCCGCCGCAGGGCCGGGGGATGGGTGAAGTCGCGCAGGTTGGTGGTCATGGTGCGCATCTTCGCGACGATGTCGCCGATGGTCCGCATGGCGTCCCGCTGGAACTCCGGGTTGTCCATGTTGCGCTCGGCGTTTTGCACGATCAGGCCGAGCATGTGGGAGAAGTTCTTCAGGTCGTGAACGAGGAAGGAAGAGAGGCGCTGGAAGGTCTCCGCCTCGCGCGCGGCGGCGAGCCGCTCGGCGAGCATGGCGGCGCGCAGGGCCGCCGCCCCCTGGCCGGCAAGGGCATCGAGGATCGCGGCGTCCTCGTCGTCGAACCGGCTCCCGCTGATCTCCGGCCCGACGGTGATCAACCCCACGCACTCCCCCGCCGCCACCAGGGGTACTGCCATCTCCACCCGCATCGGCGCCAGGGCGGTGACCGCGGCGGCCACCGCCCCCTCCGCCTCCCAGGCAGACCGGGTCGCCGCCTTGCGCCGGTCACCCAGGTAGCGCAGCAGGGGCGTATCCGCCTCCAAGGTTGGAACTGGCGGGGTGTTGCCGCGCAACCGCGCCAGGCGGTACAGCCCGCCGCCCTCCGCGCGCACCCAGAGGGACGCCTCGTTCACCCACAAGGTCTCGCACACCATGTGGAGGATCTCGGGGATGATCTCCTCCGCCGCCACCCGCCGGCCGAGGCGATCGGTGAAGGTGAGCCACTCCTTCTGGTAGTCGTACCGGTGGCGGTAGAAGTTCTGCTCGATCGTCCGCCGCAGGCGCCGCCGCAGCCCCTCGGAGAGGAGCAGGGCGCCGAGGAAGAGGAGGGCGAGGAAGACGAAGAGGTCGCGGGCGAGGAGGTCGAGGGGGCGGTTGAGCCAGCGCACCCCCTCCGCCACCACCCCCACCGCCAAGAGGTAGCCCCCCACCAGAAGGAAGGTGAGGGAGTGGTAGACCACATAGCGGGAGACGAAGACCTCCACCTCCAACAGGCGGTGGCGGAGGATGGCGAAGCAGAGCAGCCCGACACACACCGTCGCCACCGCCCCGTCGCGGGCGGCGAGGTCGACCCGCTCGCTCGCAAACAGCAGGGTCTGCGACAGGTGGAAGAGGAGGTAGACGAGCCAGCCGCCCATGCCGAGGGCGAACCCCTTCGCCCGCCAGCGCACCTCGCCGGGGGCGGCGCGGTAGAGGTTCTCCAGGTTGAGCAGGGCCCAGACGAAAGCGAGGAAGAGGAGGGCGAAGAATGGACGGCCCCCCACGCCAAGGTGGAAGAGGGCGACCGGCGGCTCGTAGACCAGCTCCGGCGCGAAGATCCACGGGAAGCAGGTAAGCGCCCCCACCGGCGCCAGGGCCGCCATCGCCCATCCCGCCCAGCGCTGGCGGGCGGAGAGACGGTACGGAGTGCCGCGACCAAAGGAGGCGCTCACCCAGTACCACCCCGCCGCCTGCAGGCCGAGGCCGGCGAGGGCCAGGCGGGCAAAGAGGGGGGCATGCACCAGATACTCGCCGCCCCACAGGATCCCCATGGCGCCGCACTGCAACGCCACCCCCACCATCGCCAGGACAAAGGCACGGTTGGTGACCGGCCGCCCCCGGCGCACCAGGACCACCAGACCAATCAGCAAGGCGGCAAGCGCCGCGGCGAGGGGAGGAATGGAGCGGTACCACATGGATGAGCGGCACTACACGGGATCGGGAGTGCGGGGGTGGTCGGTTCGGCGGGCCGGAGGATGGCTGGGTGGGAGTCGCGCTGAACGATGATCCGCTGGCCAAGGGGTCGATCGCACCCCTTTTGCACTCGCTTCCGCGGACAGAGCCCGCGGTCAGCGCGGCAAGAACGCCACCAGCTCCGGGAGGCACAGGCGGGCGAACTCGGTGAGCTGCGCCGCGGCCGTCTGGGTGTCGCCGCCGGCCACGTCCACCGACAGGCGGACAAAGGCGGCGTCGGTGCGGTGGAAACGGATCGCGTGGTCGATCATGTACAGCTTCAGGAGGTACTCGTTGGTCGTGATGCGGTGCGCCATCTGGTACCAGTAGAGGAAGAGGGTCTCCTCGTCCCCCTTGCCGTAGAGGGTCTCGGCGGCGGTGAGACGGCCGCCCGGGAGCTGCGGCTCGGCGACCTCCACCACCCGCGCCCAGCGCGGCGCCCACCCGCCGCCCGGCATGCAGTGCTTGGGGGAGTGGATCTGCATCCCCTCGCGCTGCGAGGCGTAGTACCCCACGTAGAGGTAGACGGGCGACGCGCCGGGCCGCCGGTACTCGCGCAACAACGAGTCGCTCACCTTGAGCTGCTCGTAGACGTAGTCCTCAAAGCGGTGGTCGCGCCCCTCCCAAGCGCCGAGTCGGTTGGGGAGCTCCACCAACGGGGTGAGGGGCGGCACCACCTCGCTGAACGGGACGAACCGCACCCAGGCGGCCACCGCCACCACCAGACCACACGCGAGCAAGAGACGCAGCCTCACGCCACCCCCTCCCGCCGGTGGCCGATCCGGCCAAGGACCACCCCGGCCACGAACAGCAGCACCAACGCGGCGCCAAAGACCGCCACCCCGGCGAACTCGTGGAAAAAGCCCATCGCCACCTTGGCGCCGTAGCGGTCGGCGAGCACGGCGGTGCCGATGATGCGCGCCATGTTCGTCGCCACCGCGATCGGGACCGCCGCAAGGAAGAGGAACCAGCGCCGCCAACCAGGCCGCTGGGTGAGGTGGGCAAAGGCGGCGGCCAGGGCCAAGAGCGACATAAGCGAGCGGATCCCCGAGCAGGCATCCGCCACCTGCAAGGTGGTCGACTCCAGGTAGATCACGTTCCCCTCCGCGTAGATCGAGATCCCGAGGTTCGCCACCACGGTGGTGGCGACGCGCGCCGCGACCAGCTTCAAGGGGAAGGCAACCGCGTCGTAGAGGATGTACGGCAACGGCACCATGAAGAGGAGATAGCCGTAGGGAAAGGCGACCGCCTTGAGCCACCGCCAGCCAGCGAGAAAGCCGATGCCGCCGCCGAGGACCACGAGAAAGGAGAGGCGCTTGACGAACTGCTCCGCGCCGATCTCCCCCACCACCCACCCGGCGAGGCCGAGGAGCAAGAGGAGCAGCCCAGACCACGCCGGCCGCGGCGCCAACTCGGCGAGCCGCTGGCGCTGCTGCCAGAGAAAGAAGGCGGCCACGAACGGGACGAGGAAGCCGTGCGAGTAGTTGTCATCGCGCCCCCAGTCGCGCCCCATCTCCACCAAGATCGGCCCATAGGCCGCGATCGCGACCGCCGCGAAGCCGGCGATGGCGGGCCCTACCTGGCGCACGCCCGGGCGGTGCGCCCACTTTGCGGTCCTAGTGCTCATCTGCCGCCTCCTGCCGTGGCTTCCCCCCGCTGCCTTTCGACCCCAGCTTTGGCCGCCATGACCGACGAACCCGCGAGGCGCAGGATACCGTCGCGGTCGGCCATCACCACCCCCTCCCCGTCACCTCCCACCGGGGTGAGGTCGACCTCGACCCCGCCGCTGCCCTCCCGCCTCGCCACCCGCCAGCGCTGGCCGGACGCGAGGCCGAAGAGGAGCTGCACGTCTGTCGCCTTGCTCCAGGCGAGGCGATAACGAAGCTCGCTGGTGATGGCGCGGTCATCGAGGCGGCGGTTGAAAAGCAGGGCGATGGCCTCGCCGCCCTGCGCCACCTCCGCCCCCACCATCTCGCCCGCCTCTACCTCCACCTGTCGCACCCGGTGGTCCACGGGCTGGCTCGCGGTGCCGGTGATCAAGACGGTGAGGAAGAGGTCATCCGCCTGCAGCCGGGGCGGCGCGATCTCGATCCGCCAGCTCCCCGGCTCGTCGGGTCCCTGGGTCGGATCCACCCGAAGGGGGTGGTCGCGCTTGTCGAGGTTGAAGTTTTTGCCGCCGATGTCGAACTCGTGGCCGGGCCCGCCCACCGCGGTCAGCCGCGCCCCCTCAGGCAGCAGCGGCACCACCTCCAGGCGGCCGTCGTACTGGTAGAGCTTGCGCCCCTTGTCCGTCGTGTGGGTGAGGCCGCGCATCCAGGTGTAGAGGTGGCGCACGGTCTCGGCCCGCTCCACCATGGCCCGGCCACCCACGATCCGTGGCCGGTTGATCGTGTGCAGGAGCCACCGCTTGGCAAAGCGCGGGTCGGTCGCGCTCACCCGATCGACGACCACGAACAGGTCGGGCCGCACGTAGAGGAAGTCGCGCAGCCAGCGGCGCACCCGGCGGGTGCGCGCCCGGTAGTCGGCACGGAAGTTGCCGCTCTTGCTGTTGGTGAAGGCGGCGGTGACCTCGCCCTTGCAATAGACGAAGGTCGGCTCCATCGCCACCACCAGCATGTCGCCCATCTCGTAGTCGTCGCGCTCCGCCTGCCAATGGGCGAGGTCATCGGGTGAGAGGTTGTAGCCGCCCGACCCCACCCGCCGCTCGCCGCCGTCGTTGGGGAGGTTCTGGCGATCGAGGCGCGCCGCCAGCCAGCGCATCTTGGTCGCCACCGACCCGAGAAGACCGCTCGGCCCGCCGAGGAGGCGCGCGCTCCAGCGCAGCATGCTCGCCTTGGTGCTGACGTAGGAGTCTGCCGGGTCGGTCACCGTGATGCAGTTATGGGCGATCGTCTGCATCGCGTACCCGTAGTGGTGGTCGCTGTCGTAGCCGGCGTAGTAGGTGCCGCTGTCGATGGCCAGCGCCCCGCGGTGGTAGAGGGTGAAGCCGCCCGAGTCGAAGTGCTGGTGGCTCCAGAAGTGGTCGCCGACGCGGAAGGAGGCAAAGGTTGCCTCTTCGCTCCAATCGGAGCGCATGGTCACCAGACCGATGCCCCGGAAGTAGTGGTGCGGCGGTAGTTCGCTAACCGGCCGTAGGGCCGGCTCCTCCAGCGCCGGCGGCCACCACGGCCAGACGGTGGAGGTGGGCTCGTCTCGCCAATGGCCCACCCGCTTCAGCCAGTCACGGCCGTAGGGGTGGTCGTAGACCGTTGCCAAGGGGCCCAGCCCCTCGAACCAGGTGAGCTCCGGGGTGTTGTCATCGCCCATGCGCAGGGAGGTGAAGTCGGGGCGGGTGGTGTAGATCGGATAATCGATCAGCTCCGCCAGCCACGGATTCTCGGCAAACAGGTCGCGGCCGGTGGCATACCCCCACGCCGCGAGGGTCGGCACCACCACCCCGCCGAGCCCTTTGCGCAGATAGGTAATCCCCTCGTGCCAACCGCCGCCGCCGCCAATCACCTGCTGCCACACCGGCAGGTAGACGTCGAACAGAACCTGGTGGGCAAAGCGGATCAGTGGCTCCCCCTCGGGGGCGTCCGGGTAGGCAACCAGAGCGCCAATAAACGGCGCGTTGTGCAGGCGGATGTAGCCCACGTCGTTGTACGGGCTCACCCGAATCTCCCGGTAGTAGTCGTCCGCCCGGCGGGTGATGTCGACGATCCGACCCAGCATTCGCGCCCGCACCGCCGGGTGGAGGTCGGCGTAGCACCAGTCGTAGGCGACCGCGAGGACGTCCACTCGGTGGAACCACCGCCCCTTCATCTCGTCGCCCGCCAGCGCCTCGATCTCCGCTAGGTACTTCGGCTCGCGGGTTGCCAGGTAGAGGAGGAAGAGGTTGGTCTCGGCGCCGTGGTGGCGGGTGCGATCGAGGTCGCGCAGGAGCTTCGGCTGGGTGCGCAGCCAAGCGAGGTACGCCTCGTCCGGGTGCGGCAGGCGCGGGTGGTCGACGCGGTAGTGGTCGCCGACCAGCGCCGGATCCACGCCGCCGGCCGCCAGTGCGCGGGTTGCGCCGAAGAGCGCGAGCAACGCCACCGCGACCCGCAACGCCCGCGAGCTGGCCCGGTCGCGCCCTCTCCTCACCCCTCCCCTTCGCGATGGAACCAACGCACCCGCGGGGGCAGGTTGACCGTGGCGAGGAGGCCGGACGCGAGACGGCGCGCCAGCTCTCGCTCCTGGGCGGGCTGGCGCTGCTTCACCTGATAGAGGTGGCCCTTGGTCGACTGGATCGCGCCGAGGTCCACGCCGGCCGCGAGCTGCTGGATCGCCTCCACGTAGACCGGGCCGCTGTCGCGCACCGCCCGCCAAAACAGGGTGAGCTCGTCGTCGCCCGCGCCCACCGCCGGGCAGATATGGGCCACCAGGTTGCCCGTGTCGATGCCGGCGTTGATGAAGTGGAGGGTGCAACCGATCTTCTCCGGCTCGTTATTGAACAGGGCCCAGAAGGTGCAGTCGGCGCCACGGTACTCGGGGGAGAGGCCGCCGTGGAGGTTGAGCATCCCGAGGCGGCCGCGCTCCAACAAGGGGCCGCGGATCAGGGTCGTGCCGAAGACCGCGATCACGTCGGGAACAAGGACGTCGGCGAGGGCCACCACCGACGGGTGGTTGATGTAGGGAACCCAACGCACCAACTCCGGTCGGACCAGGGCGGGCGGCGCGGTGCCAAAGAAGAAGCGCGCCTCGCCGCCGCCGGCGTAGCGGCCGCGGTCGCGCCACCGCCGGCTCACCTTCGCCCACAAAGAGGCCGGCCGCAGGAGGCGCTTGACCTTCTTCACCGTCCACTCGCCACCGCGCTCGTGGACGATCCCCACCACCTCGCTCCCTTCGCATAGGCAGTTGGCCACGTAGAGGTGGCGCGGCGCGGTGCCGCACAGCACCAAGACGCGCGGCCGGCCGCTCATCGTCCCGCCTCCACCGCCACCGCAGCGGCCGGGGTCTCAACCAGCAGGTCGTGGCGGCCGAGGTCGAGGATGAGGGCGTCAGCGAAAAACTTCGGCGCCCAGTTGGGGAACTCGAAGCGCGAGTAGCCGCCCCAGATCGGCATCGAGCCCGCCACCGCGCCGGCCAGCGCGGGCGGACCGGTGCGCCGGTGGCAACGCTTCAGATACGCGATCGCCCGCCGCGCCGGCGCCACCAGCCCCACGTCATCCGTGACCTCCGCCAACCGCAGCCAGTTGATCGCCATCTGTGCCAAGCCGGTGAGACAGCAGTAGCGCGCCGTCGGACGCCAGCCATCGGCGAAGGTCCCGGCGAGGGAGCCGTCGTCCCGTTGGAGCGCAACCAGGGCCCGTGCCGCGCGCGTGGCCGCCGCCACACAGCGCTCCTCACCGAGAAGCAGGCCACCCTCCAACAGGCCGCGGATCGCGTAGGCGATCGTGTGGGTGAAGGGGTCGCGCTCCGGGGTGAAGGCGTTGGTGGCGAACCAGCCACTCGCCGTCTGCTGGCTGAGGGCCCACTCCAGGTTGCGCCGCGCCACCGCCCGCAGCTCCGCGTCGCCCGCTGCCGCCCCCGCCCGTGCCACCGCCCAGGCGGCGCGGCTGTTGTAGGTGTGCGGACAGCCGTTGTGGACGTGGGTGCGCCAGCAGCCGTCCTCGTCTTGAAAACTCGCCAGCCAGTGGCCCGCGCGTACCGCCGCCGCCAAACAGTCGGCGCGGCCGAGGCGCAGGGCGCCGGTGACCATCCCGTGGAGGATCTGGCCGGTGTTGAAGACGACCGGCGCCGAGCCCTGCTCGCCGAAGTGGCCGGGAAAGGCGCCGTCGGCGCGCTGGATGGAGAGCTCCCAATCGAGGATCCGGTGGGCGCGCGCGGTGAGCGTGGGCCGCTCCAACACCGCCGCCGCCGCCACCAGGGTCTCAACGATGTAGCCGCTCGTCTCCGGGTAGCTCGGCAGCCAACCATCCGCGAACGACCAGCCGGCGGCGACCCCGCCCGCGTCGGGCTGGCGGTCGCGCACCTCCTGGGCGTGGCTGAGCCACCCCACGGCCGCGTCGAGGTGGTCGAGGTGGCTCCCCGCCGGCCGGCGCCCGCCGAGCACAAGCTCGCCAACGATCAGCGCCAGGTGGCGCGGCCGGAGAAGGCGATAGCGCAGCGGTGCGCCGAGGAGGGCGGCGAGACTCATCGGGTCGCTTCCACGGGCGCGGCGAACTGGTCGCGCTCCAGCCCCGCGGGCAAGGCACAGTCGCTCACCACGTAGCGGAACTTCCCCGACGGATCGGCAGGAATGGCGGCGCACGGGGTGATCTCGATGGTCACTCCCTCACCCATGCGCGCCGCCAGCCCCGCACGCACCGCCGCCGCCACCGCGTCGCTCCACTGGGCGGTGGGAACCACCGCCACCTCGAGCCGGTCAGGGGCGGTCTGGTGGACGCGGAACTCACCCACCCCGTCGGTGGCGCGCAGGACGTAGATGATCGCCAGGGCGTGCATCACCGTCTGGTCGGGGCGCACCACCAAGTCGGTGGTCCGCCCAGCCACCTGGTCGAGCACGTGCAGGCCGCGCCCCTCCCGGCACCCCGCGGGGGAGAGGGTGACCCGGTCGCCGGTGCGGTAGCGAATGAAGGGCTGCGCCTCGGAACAGAGGCCGGTCATCACCGCCTCGCCCGGGGTGCCGGGCGCCACCGGCGCGCCGCTCGGGTCCACCACCTCCAAGAGGATCGACTCGCTCATCAAGACCATCTGCCCGGCGGGGGTCTCGTGGGCGGTGAAGCCGACATCGCGGGAGCCGTACTCGTTCGCCACCGCACAGCCGAAGGCGCGGCCAATCACCTCCCGCTGGTCCGGGTAGAGCGGCTCGCCGGTGGTGCAAACGACCCGCAGGCTGGGAAGCCGCAGGTCGACGCCGCGCTGCACGGCACGGCGGGCGAGGAGCGCCAGGGACGAGGCGTAGCCGTAGACGCAGCGTGGCCGGAAGCGGGCGATTGCCTCCATGTATTCGTCCATCGCCGCCGGCGACATCGCGAAGGCGTTGAGGACGAGTTGGTTCACCAGCCGGTCGCGGAAAGACTTCATGCGATCGGTCTTGGACAGCTCCACTGGCGCCCCCCACAGGTAGACCTCGCGCTCGCCCGGCTCCACCCCCCACCAGCGGCGCGCCCGCATCCGCCCAGCCGCGTCTGACGCCTGGCGCCAGCGGCCGAAGTAGAAGACCAGCGGGCGGCCGGAGGAGCCGCCGGTGTTGTAGCGATGGGCGCCGCCGCGCACGCCGCGCCAGACTATCTCGTCGCGGTGGCCACGCGCCTCCTCTTTGTCCATGAGGGGTAACCGGCGCAGGTCGTCCAGCGTGACCGAGTCCATCGCCGCCGGATCGAGCCCCGCCGCCGCCAACCGCCGGGCGTGATACGGGCTGTGGCGCTGGGCGATGCGCAACAGGGCGAGGAGCTTGGCCATCTGCAACTGCTCCACCGCCGGCCGCGGTTGCCACTGGCTCACCTCCAAATCGCGCAGGTAGGCGAAGGTCGGGCGGCGAAGGGCCGCCTCTTGCAGGCGGTAGACGAGACGGCTGGCGGCGGCGGGCATGGGAAACGGATCGGAGCGGAGAGCGCGCGGGAGTAGCCCAGATAGCTCAGCGCCTAGGATCGCGCAGGCGTGTTCCTGTGCGAAGGGGCCTCGCACCCTGGCTCCAACCTCGCGAGCAACCGCGCACCCGATCGAAACCACGGCGAGGGGAGGTGCGGGTCACCCCGCGCGGTGCCACCGGTGACCCATGCAGGGCAGGTGGCTACGCCGCCCGCACCTCGATCAAGGGCAGGCCGCGGCCGCACCAACACGGCCGGGCAAGCAGACGCCCCTGCAGGCCGGTGCGCGCGCGCACCACCGGATCGACCCGGCGCACCAGATCGGTGACCACGACCTCCCCCTCCGTGCCCGCCGCCACCGGCCGGCCGTCCGGGGTGACCACCTCCACCACGAGATGGTCACTGGCAAGGTGGAGGTGGCCCTCGGGACAGGCGTGGGCGATCAGTCCGACCTCCTCCAGCTCGACCCACGGGGCAAGGGGTGCGCCGAGGGCGCCTTCGATCGCGTCGTGCTCCATCCCGTCGAGGGTGGAAAGCGGGGCGAAGAGGGCGCGAAGGGGCACGGTGGTGAAAAGATCGCCGCGCGCCGCCACGGCCTGGGCGAGGCGCAACAGGAGCGCACCCTCCCCCTCCAGGGCGCGCGGCGGCCGCCGGCCGGCGAGCGATTCGAGGAGCTCCTCCACCTCCCCATCTTCGCCCACCAAGGAGAAGACCGGGTCCGCCACCCCCACCCCCCACCAGGCGCGGGCGCGCCACCAGACCGCCGCCTGCCACCCATCCACCGTCTCCTCCACCGGCGCCTCCGGGCGGTGCGGCAGGGGCAACTCGGCCAGGTCCAGGCCGGCGAGATCCGCCGGCGAGGCCACCAGCTCGGGCCGAAAGCCCACCGCGGCGAACCGGTCGCGGAGGAGGTCGTGGTGGCGTCCCAGGTCCACGAGAAAGTGGCGCAGGGCGCGTGCCTGGGCGAGGCCGAACCGCGCGGCCGGCCACCACTGGCGCGCCGAAAGGTCGGTGAGCAGGGCGGCGGCGCCCCCCGGTAAACGGCCACGCGACGGCAGAATCGAAAGAGGGTCCGCGCCCATCTCACCCCCTCCACAGCGCGTCATAGACCGCCAGCAACCGGCTCTTCACCGCCGGCCAGGCAAACCCCCGCGCGGCGCGCAGGCCGGCGGCGCGCAGGTGGTCGTAGAGGTCGGGGTCGCGGTGCAGGCAAGCGACCACCTCCGCCATCGCCTCCGGCTCGTCCACCGGGCAGAGGAGGCCGGTCTCCCCATCGTCCACCAGGTAGGGGACGCCGCCCACGCGGGTGGAGACCACCGGCACCCCCGCCGCCCACGCCTCCAGGATGGAGATGGGCAGGTTGTCGGCGCGGCTCGGATTCAGCGCGATGCGCGCCTGGGCGTAGAGGGCAGCCATCGCGCGATTGTCCACCCGGCCGGTGAAGCGAACGAAGGCGGCGATCCCCTCCGCCGCCGCGAGCCCCTGCAACCGCGCCCGCTCCGGTCCGGCGCCGGCGACGATCAGCCGGGCGGCGATCTTGCGCCGGTGGAGGAGGGCCACGGCACGGATCGCCGTGTCGATCCCGTAGAGGGGTTCGAGGTTGCGCGCCACCAAGATCACCGGCTCCGCCACCTGCTCCCCGGGGGTGAAGCGAGCGAGGTCGACGATGTTCGGGACCACCGTGGTGGCGAGGTCGTGACCGGCGAAGAGGTCGGCGAGAAAGCGGCTCGGGACCACAATCCGATCCGCCGCGCGCAGGGTCGGGAGGGCCCAGCGGCGATGGGCATGAAGGAAGGGCTCTGCCTCGCCGCCTCGATAGTTGAGGACGACCGGGATCCCGCGCGCCCGGGCCAGCCGCACGGTCGGGGTCGCGTAGAGGTGGAAGGCCCACCACGAGTTGGTCACCAGGTGGACCAGGTCGGCGGCGGCAAGGCCGCGCCACAGAGCGGGCAAAAACGCGGCCGCCGCGGCCACCCCGCGCACCCCGCGGAGGGCGGCGAGCCACGCCGGCGGCGGCCGGTGGGAGCGCACCATCGCCACCTCCGCCCCCTCCCCTGCCAAGAGCTGGGCGAGTTGGGCAGTCTGGTTCGCCATCCCGCCGGCGGGCGGCGGCAAAGGCCCCACCAGACAGATGCGCCGGCCGGCGAGGGCCCCCGCGCACGCCTCCTCCACCGCCTCCGCCAGCGCCGCGTTCACCCGACTCTCCCCAGGGCGTGGCCGTAGACGTCGCGGTAACGGGCCACGGCGCGGGCCCAGCCGCGCTCCTCCTCCACGAAGCGACGGCCGGCGGCGCGGTAGCGCGGCCACGCCGCGCGATCGGTGAGCATCACCACCGCCCGCGCCGCCAGATCCGCCACATCGCCGGCGCGAAAGAGCCGGCCGGTCACCCCGTCATCAATCAGCTCGCGATGGCCGCCCACGTCGGAGGCGAGGACGAGCCGCTCCAGGGCCATCGCCTCCAACGGCTTCAACGGCGTTACCAACTCGGTGATCCGCGCCGCCTTGCGCGGGAAAAGCAGGAGATCCACCAGGCCGTAGTAGCGGGCCACCTGGTCGTGGGGAACGCGGCCGGGAAAGCAGACCGCGCGGTCGAGGGAGAGCTCCGCCGCCTGGCGCTGGAGCGCCTCCGCCTGCAAGCCGCCGCCCACCAACAAAAGCTGCGCCGCGGGGAGGTGGTGGCGAATCAACGGCAGGGCTTCGATCGCCAGGTCGAGCCCCTCGTAGGCGTAGAACGAGCCGAGGAAGCCGAGGATCGGCCCGTCGCCGAGGCCAAGCTCCTCGGCGAGTCCACCGTCGCGCGCCACCGGCCGGAACTCGTCCACATCGACACCGTTGGGGATCACGGTCACCCGCTCGGGCGCGACGCCGCGGCCAACGATTTCGCGCCGCAGCCCCTCGCAGATGCAGGTCACCTGGTCAACATGGCGCAGGACCCACGTCTCCAAGGCGCGGGTGGCGCGGTAGCGCGGGCCGCCCGCGCGCGCGGTGCCATGGTCCACCGCCGCGTCCTCCCAAAAGGCGCGCACCTCGTAGACCACCGGCAGGCCGAGGCGGCGGCCGGCGCGCACCGCGGCGCGACCGTTCAGGGCCGGCGAGTGGGCGTGGATCAGGTCGGGCTTGCCCGCTACCGCCACCTCCACGATCCGCCGCTCCAGGGCGGCCATCAGGGCGAGCTCCCGCACCACCGGCAGCCGCGCCAAGGCCCCCGCGGGGACGGGGGTGCGCTCAAAGCGCCACCCACACGACTCGGCCGCCACCTCCTCCGCCGGCGGGTGTTTGGGCGAGGTCAGGTGGAGGGTCTCCCAGCCGAGGCGCGCCTGCTCGCGCAGGATCGCGCCGGTGCGGAAGGTGTAACCCGAGTGGACCGGCAGGGAGTGGTCGAGGACGTGCAGGATGCGCATGACCGAACTCGTATCGCCGACTCGTTGGGGAAAGGCAAGGCGGCCTTCGCCCCCGCGCCGCGCCGGCGCGCGGTGTTGCCCACTCCGCGCGCGCTGCCACCGTTACGCCATCCCAGCAACCCCTAAGGAGTGCCCATGAACCACAACGTCGGCAGCCTCGACCGCGCCCTGCGCATCACCGCCGGCCTGATCCTCCTTTCCCTGGTCTTCGTCGGACCGCGGACCCCATGGGGGTGGATCGGCCTCCTCCCCCTGGCCACCGGGATCATCCGCTGGTGCCCGGCCTATCTCCCCCTCGGGATCCGCACCTGCCCCAAGGACAAGGAGTCGCAAGGAGGCAAGAAGTAGGAAGGGGTGGGAGGCTTCACCCCACGACTCGCGCCCCTTCGTGGCTTGGGGTCAGGTCTTTACTTTATGCTCCAACGCGGTGCAGCAGAGTCCGGTGTGGGACCGGGGGTAAAGTAACTTCCTGACCCCAAGCTCCTTGCCGCTCTACAAAACCTCTTCCAATCCGTCGCCGGGGGCGCGGCGGTGGCTGTGGGCGGCCACGGCGTGAGAGGCCTTGCACGGGGGGGCGCACCGAAGGGAGCGGACCTCTTGGGACCGTAAGACGCGGCGGCGCGGAGGGTCATCGTGGGCGGCCGGGACGGCCAACCGCCCCGGCCTGCCCGCTGCCTACCTCGCCCAGGTGGTGGGAGTGGGTCGCCTCTCCGGCGTGTCTGCGACCACGCGATCCGCAACGGAGAGCTACTACGCCTGCGATCGCGTCCCGCGGGCCGCACCCAATCTACGGCCAGCTTCACGCCCCCCACCACGGGTGGCTCAGGGGAATCGCTGGGGCCGGGGTGGGCGCGGGCCGCACCTTGTTGCCAAGGCCGCGGGTGCGGGCCCACAACACCGGAGTTGCGGGTGCGCGGGTACAAGCGAGCTCCGCTCGCGATCCGCGCCCCGGGCGCGGCCAGCCCTTTGGGCCGGATCGCCGGCACGAGCCGGTTTCACCCGCAACCCGGGCGGCCACCAGCGGCCCGCCGCGCCGGTGGCGCGATCCGAGGTGGAACCCTTCTAGCCGCGCCGCGCGCGGATCGCGGGCGGCTCAGTGGCCGTAGGTAAGCAGGGCGCGCTTGCCATCCTTTTCCATCACCACCCCGTTCTCCTCGATGGCGACGACGGCGTAGCCGCCGACGGTGGACCCTTGATGGACCGTCTGACCGTTCACCACCGCCATCCGCCGCTCGGGGTTGGTGGACCAGGCGACCGCCTGAAGGGTGACGTTCGGGTCACGGAGGCGCGGGGGCGCCACATGGCTGGGCGGCTGCGCGGCCACCGGTTCGGCCACCACGGCCTCCCCCACCGCCGGCGCCGGCTTAGGCGCGGGCGACGGAAGCGGCCCCGCGGCCGCCGCCGGTGCGGGCGCATCCCCCCCCGGGCGAGGGACAATCCCCGGCAATGGCCCGCCCGCCCGCCCAACGGGCGACGGCGGCGTGGCCGCGGCGGGAGCCGCGCCGGGCGCGATCGGCGCCACAACTGGCAACGGCGCGCGGGAGAGAACCGGGGTGGCCGCGGGTGGCGCGGTCCGCAACAACCCCGCCGCCGGCGGGGCCGGTGGCCGGACGCCGGGGGGCGGGGCCGGTACACCGGCGGGTGCGGTGGAGAAAAGCGGCCCCGCCGCCGGCGGAGGGACGATCGAAGCCCCCCCCTCCCCCGCCGCCACCCCGGCGGCCGGGAAGGTTGGCGTGGCCACGGGCAACGGGGCAGCAGGCGGTACCGCGGTGGGCGGCGGCGACGGCGCGCCGGAGTGCAACCCGGCGGCCGGCAACCCAGGCGCACCCTCTGGCGACGCAACCCGAGGCAACCCGGCCGCGGGTGGCACCTGCTCCGCGGCAGCAGGCGGTACCGCGGTGGGCGGCGGTGACGGCGCGCCGGAGTGCAACCCGGCGGCCGGCAACCCAGGCGCACCCTCTGGCGACACGACCCGAGGCAACCCGGCCGCGGATGGCACCTGCTCCGCGGCAGCAGGCGGTACCGCGGTGGGCGGCGGCGACGAGGTCACTGGTGATCTCCCCGGCGGCGGCGCCTTGGCCGGCGCGCCGCGAGGGGAGACCGTGTCCCCCACCGCGGGCGCGGCCGCACCCTTTGCACCGCCCGCCTCGTCCTGCTCCCCGGTGGTCACTTCCCCCTCCGGCGGGGGGTACAGCCAACGCGCGCCGCCCGCCACCACCAGCAAGACGACCAGCCCGCCACCGAGGGGGTACAGCCAACGGCGCCGCCGCGCCTGGGCGTGGCGCGCCGGCAAGGCACCGCGCCACGCCGAGCCGTCGCTCGCCGGCGCCTCCTCCTCCAGCTTGCGCAGGGCGCGGAGGATGGAGCTCACCGCGTCGCCTCCGCGCGCGCGCAAAGATGCGGGATGCGCAGCCCCGGACTGGCGTTGTAGAGGCAGACCTTGGTGAGCGCCCCCACCACGCCGTCCGGCTCCAAGCCGTGGCTGGCCTGGATCTGCTCCACCAGGGTGCGGGTGAAGTCATCGTACTCGGCGATCGGGTTGGCCACCGGTAGCCCCGCGGCGGCGAGGAGCTGTTTGACCTTGCGCACCGCCTCCGCCCCGCCGCCGAGTGGCACGGTGGTTCCGATCCCCAAAAAGTCGCGCCAGGCGAGGTACGCGCTGCCGGTCCAGTACCAGTTGAGCGCCTCCGGGGAGACCACCACCTCCCCCGCCCCGTCGCCGCCCAGGCCGGTGGTCAGGGTGAGGAGCTCGCCGTCGACGCGCACCATGGTGAGATAGCGCGGCCGCGGGTTGTCCTCCAGGCGAAACTCGAGGACCACCGGCAGGTCGAGGTGGGTGAGGAGGGCGAGGTCGGCGTCGACGCGGCGCAGCTCCAGGTGGGCGGCGGCGGCGGCGTCCCGGAAGTAGTCGCCGTCGTCCGCCTTCGAATTGAAGCCGGTCGGGGCGGTGGCCGACTCCCCCCACGCGGCGAGGAGGACGCGCAGGGCGGCCACCCGCGAGGCGCGTGGGGTGGTCGCGCCCAGAATGGTGCCGAGGGGAGGGCGCGGATCCGCCGCGCTGGGCGCCGCCTCCACCCCTGCCACCGCGGCCGCGCCGGCAGGTGACCCGCCGAGCGACTCGGCCGCGCCGGGCGCCGCCTCCGCCCCTGCTGGAACGGAGGCGGGTGGAGAGAGCCCCGCTTCGGCCGCCACCGGTCCAACCGCGGCGGGGCCGGCCGGTGGGACGGTCTCGGCCCTCGGCTCCCCGACCGTCGCGGTGTGCGGTGCGCGGGGCCATGGCACGCCCGGGTAGCGCGCCACACCGACCGCCGCGGCCACCGCCACCGCGGCCACCGCCCCGGCCCGGGCGGCGATCGTCCAGGCCGGTCGCGGGCGCGCGTGGCCCCCTTCCGCCACCTCCGCCACCGCCTGCCGGGCGATGCGGCCGGTCACCCGCCGGCTACCAGCGACGTAGGCGGCGAGCAGCGCCCGGTCGCAGGCGATGTTGATCCGCCGCGGCACCCCGCCGCTAAACCGATGGAGCGCCCGCAGGGCAGAGCGCATGAAGGGGACCGATCGCCCCTGGGAGGCCACCGCCAGGCGGTGGGCGATGTAGCGGTCGCTCTCGTCCCGGCTCAGCGGCGCGAGGTAGCAACTCAGGGTGATGCGCTGGGCGAGCTGGCGCAGGGCGTGGGAGTCGAGAAGCTCGGCGAGCTCCGGCTGGCCGACGAGGATGATCTGCACGAGCTTGGCGTCGCGCGTCTCCAAGTTGGAGAGCAGGCGGAGCTGCTCGAGCACCTCGGCCGAGAGGTTCTGCGCCTCGTCGATGAGGACCAGGACCCGGCGCCCCGCCTGGTGCTGATCGATGAGGAAGCGGTTGAGCCCGTCGATCAGCTCCTGGGTGGTCGCGCCGGTGGCATCGACGCCGAGCTCGCCGTTGATCGCCCGCAACAACTCGCGGCCGTCGAGGCGCGGGTTGAAGACGTAGGCCGCCTCCACGTCGTCGCCCAACGAGTCGAGGAAGGTGCGGCAGAGCAGGGTCTTGCCGGTTCCCACCTCGCCGATGATCGCGACGAAGCCATCGCCCTCGGTGAGGGCGTAGCTCAGGTGGGCGAGCGCCTCCTCGTGGCCCTTGCTCAGAAAGAGATAGGCCGGATTGGGGACGAGCTTGAAGGGGCGCTCGCGCAGATCGAAGAAACGCTTGTACATGGCAAGACGGTGGGGCGCGGAAGTATGGCCGATTTCCCCGCGGCCGTGTCGATTGCCTCAAACCGGCCGCCCACCCCGCGCCTGGCGGAGATCATCGACCTACCGGCGTGGGCCACCCTCCACCGTTCCCCTCTCCCGCAACCCGCCGAACGCGGAGCCGCCGAGGCGCAGAGGCCATCGGATCTGCGCGGAACGAAGTCCCCTCTCCCCCCGGGAGAGGGCCAGGGTGAGGGGCGCCTCCCCACCAGCCCTCTCGATCAAACCCTCACTGGCTCATCGCGTTGCAGAGTTTCCCAAGCGCTTTGACAGAGACTCCCGCGTCGCCTACATTGGCTCAAAGTTGCACCAAGGAGGGGAGGGATGGGCGCCACCTACCCATTGGGAGGAACGAGACACCGCCGCGGCACCCCGTGGTTCGTCGCCGAGCCCGCGCCCGGCAACGGCCCCAAGCCCAAGCTCCTCGACCAGCTCCACGAGGCGATCCGCGTCCGCCACCTCAGTCCCCGCACCGAGGAGGCGTACCGCCACTGGATCCGGCGCTACCTCTTCTTTCACCACCTGCGCCATCCCCAGGAGATGGGCGAGGTGGAGATCAACGCCTTCCTCACCCACCTGGCCGTCCAGGAGAGGGTCACCGCCTCCACCCAGAACCAGGCGCTCTCGGCCGTGCTGTTTCTCTATCGCCACGTCCTGAAACGGGAGGTCGGCGAGCTCGGGGAAATCATCCGCGCCCGCAAACCGAAACGCCTGCCCGTCGTCATGACCCGTGCGGAAGTCAAAGCCGTGCTCGCGAACTTGTCGGGCGACCGGTGGCTGATGGCCTCCCTTCTCTACGGCGCCGGGCTGCGCCTAATGGAATGCCTGCGCCTGCGGGTCCAGGACATCGATTTCTCCCAGAACGAAATCCTGGTGCGGGACGGCAAAGGGGCCAAAGACCGCGTCACCATGCTTCCCGAATCGCTCAAGGCCCCGCTTCAAGAACATCTCAAGCGGGTCCAGGCGGTCCATGAGCGTGACCTGGCCGATGGCTGGGGACGGGTTCCCTTACCGGCCGCCCTCGACCGCAAATATCCCCACGCCCCTGCCGAATGGCGCTGGCAGTGGGTCTTTCCCCAGGAGAACCGATGGACAAACACCCAGACCGGCGAGCAAGGGCGCCACCCTGTTCACGAATCCATCCTTCAGAAGGCCGTTGCCGGCGCGGTGAAAAAGACTGGCTTGACCAAGCGTGCGACCTGCCACACCTTCCGTCATTCCTTCGCCACGCAGCTTCTGGAAGGCGGTTACGATATCCGAACAGTGCAGGAGCTCCTCGGCCACAAGGACGTCAAAACCACGATGATTTACACCCACGTCCTCAACCGGGGAGGCAAGGGCGTCAAAAGCCCAGTGGACGACCTGTAGAGGAGAATCGCAGGGGTGTTATACAGAAACCATCTATCACCCCGTGCCATCCGTTGCAGGTGACTGAACGACCAGTATTCACACGCTTTATGCCGACCTAAGCACAGAGGTGTTATGCCGCAACTTCGCGGCCCAAAGGCGTTATGCAGAAACCATATAAACAGAGTTAGGCGTATAAAACGTCCGTCGTCTAGCAATTTTCATCAACAGGACGTCAGGAGAATGGAATATGAAAAAAGCAATGTTGCTATTAACGGCGTCGCTTGCATTGGCAAGCGTGAATGCCAATGCTGACGGTTATCAGCATGGCTGGAAAGTCTACGAAAAACCGCAACCGGGCTACACCTATGGTGGGGTAGAAACAAACCCTTATGGCCCAGGGGGCTCGAAATCCTATGGTCCAGGTGGTGGCCAGAGCTACGGGTCGGGTGGCGGCCAGAGTTACGGCCCAGGTGGTGGTCAGAGCTATGGCCCAGGTGGTGGTCAGAGCTATGGCCCAGGTGGTGGCAAGAATCCCCTGAACCCGTGGCGAGTGAAGGACTGAAGCAAATCCACAACGAAAAAGATGTCGTGTCGAATTCGCCTAACAATGGGCTCCAAGGGACGTCGGCGCTATCACGCCGCCGCCCCTGAGCCCGGGCGTTAGGGCTACAAGAGTATAGACATGGGCCATGATTGGAGACGAAAGAAAGCCAGGTTCAACGTACCAAGTGATACCGTTATGGGTGCTGGTGTTCTTGGCGGTATTGC
>Ga0210004_1000014_pt1 | contig 92812 bp, 70 predicted proteins | sample CryGey13umfilter_FD_185450 | JGI IMG/M metagenome (GOLD analysis project Ga0210004, IMG submission 185450) | Groundwater microbial communities from aquifer in Utah, USA - Crystal Geyser 4/8/14 3 um filter (SPAdes) (version 3) | ecosystem: Environmental > Aquatic > Deep subsurface > Groundwater...
GGAAAACACCAACAAAAATCAACTAAACGCTGAAATATTCAGCTAAAAAGGAGCCAAATGCGAGATTAACTTCAAAAAAATGACGATTTTCAAAATTGGTCAAGTTTTGGGGTGGTCTTGCAAAGGTCTCATTGAGGCAAAAAACGCAGTCAATAGCCGGCTATTGGCCAGTTTTTTAACGAAAATATGGGAAAATTTTAACCCTTTTTATTCGTGTAGCCATCTCGTGCAAAGGTCTCACAATGTTTGATTGCCTGAGAAAGCTCATAAATCAGCATTATAGCCCTTTATAACCGCCAAAGAAACTATGCTCGTTAACAGACAAAGCCCCATACGACCCGATCAGAAAACTAAACAGCCAGCCACAAATTCTTTTATCATACACCCATGACAAACAACTTAATCTGAACGCCAAGCTTAGCAACTTGAGCAACGCTTGTGCAAATTACCCACAGAAGCCATTTTAAGTAACCCCATAAGAAAAATTATGCTTTCACTAAGATATTTTATATAATAAAATGCTTAATTAAATTAAATGGATTTTCATCACTATGCAAAACCGATTGTTTGATGTCGTTATTGTTGGCGGAGGCATTACCGGTACCTCGCTGGCTTACACCCTAGCAAAATACACCGACATTAAATCTATTGCTGTTCTAGAAAAGTATGGCTCACTTGCCCCTTTAAACACCAACGCTCGCAGCAATAGCCAAACCTTGCATTGTGGCGACATCGAAACCAACTATACCCTTGAAAAAGCCATTCAAGTCAAACGTACCGCCAATATGCTGGTTCGCTATGCCGAACAAATCGACAAAAACGATTTCCTCTTTAAATACCCCAAAATGATTCTCGCCGTTGGGGAAGCAGAATGTGACCGCCTGCAAAAACGTTATGAAGCCTTTAAAGAAGCTTTCCCGTATATGGAACTATGGGATGCTGATAAAATCGCTGAAGTCGAACCCAATGTTGCCTTGGTGGATGGCAAACCTCGCCCTGAAAAAATTCTTGCCAGTGGCTGTACCGATGAATACTCCGCCGTCAATTACGGTGTTTTAAGCAAATCCTTTATTGAAAATGCACGTAAAACAGGTAAAAACATTCGAGTCTCCCTGAGTTCCAAAGTTGACCGTATTCTGGCTTTTAAAGATCATTATGAATTACAAACCGCACACGGAACCTATTTAGCGAAATTCGTCGTGGTTTCTGCCGGTGCGCACAGTCTACTCATTGCCAACCAGTTAGGGCACGGCATGAACCTCTCCACCTTACCGATGGCAGGCAGTTTCTACTTCACCCCAACCAAGCTAAATGGCAAGGTTTACACCATGCAAAATGACAAACTGCCTTTTGCCGCCTTACATGGTGACCCGGATCTAACCGAACCGAAAAAAACCCGGCTCGGCCCGACCGCCTTGGTATTGCCGAAATTAGAGCGTTATACCGGCGGCACCTATATAGATTTTTGGAATACGCTTAAACTCGACCGAAAAGTCCTGAAAGTGTTCTGGGATCTCCTTAAAGACGCAACCATTCGCAATTACATTTTTCGCAACTTCCTATTTGAAATCCCCTGGTTAAATAAACGCCTTTTTGTCAAAGATGCCCGTAAAATCTTACCCGGCCTGAAAGTTGAAGAAATCAGTTATGCAGAAGGCTACGGTGGTGTTCGCCCACAAGTCATTGACAAAACGACTCAAGAGCTCAAATTAGGCGAGGCCAGCATCGTCCCTGAAAACGAAAACATCATCTACAATATGACACCGTCTCCCGGTGCGACCACCTGTTTAGGCAATGCTTATCGAGATGCCAAAATCATTTGCCAACGCCTGAATAAAACCCTTTACCAAACCCGACTTATCGACGACCTTCTGGATGGAAAAGACCTCTAAACCTTCTGCCGAGCATCAACCCGCTAAATAAGGTCAAAACAAAACGCAAACACAAAACTTGACTAAAACAGTCAGGAATTGTGATGCTCAAATCATCACTATGCTATAATATTGGTTTTTAATTTTGCGACTGATTGCCCCAAAGGGTTCGCATCAGCGCACTAAGCCGAAGGAAATTGCATGACAAAGCACATGCCCGATATCGCTTGCCAGCCACATCAAGCCCCGCAAGGAAAGCTCAACTGGGTCGGAATGAGTGGTATTGAACTGCCGATTCTGATTGAACAAGCTCATCAAAAAACCTTAACGCTCTCCTCTCAAGCTCAAGCCTATGTCAGCCTAGACGACCCTTTAAGCAAAGGGATTCATATGTCGAGGCTCTATTTATTGCTCGATGAAATGGGCTCCAATGCCCCCTTAACCCCAAAGCGGATTCTAACCCTATTAAATACCTTTATTGATTCACATCAAGGTCTAAGTCAAAATGCCTTTGTCGAATTTAAATTTGATTATTACGAAAGACGCCAATCGCTTAAAACGGACAACTCCGGCTGGAAACATTATCCTTGCACCTTAAGAGGACAGCTACGAAACGGTCAATATGACTGTGAAATCAGTATCAGTGTGCCCTACTCATCCACCTGTCCGTGCTCAGCCGCCTTGTCTCGACAACTGATACAGGAAGCTTTCCAACAACAATTTTCCGATCAGACACTGGATTTTCAGCAGATTATTGATTGGTTGGGTACGCCAGAGGGCATTTGTGCCACCCCGCACAGCCAAAGATCCTATGCTCAAATCAAGCTTAAAGTTACAGCAGACCACGCCTTAAACTTATCCAACGTCATTAACCAAATCGAAGATGCCGTTAAAACCCCGGTTCAATCAACCGTGAAGCGTCAAGACGAGCAAGAGTTTGCGCGTTTAAATGCCACCAATTTGATGTTCTGTGAAGATGCGGCTCGCCGCTTACAATCAAAACTAGAAAGCTGCTCAGACTATATTGACTATTGGGTTCGCGTCAATCACCTTGAAAGCTTACATCCTCATAATGCGGTTGCGATTGTCACCAAAAATGTGCCGAGCGGCTATTCTGACGAACCCAACTTTATGGATGCTTTTGAACACTAACCCTTTATAAAATGCCCAGGCCTGGGCATTTTCCCCTGCAATGCTTGAACACAAAGCACAGGACAAACACTTGACCTTCTCGTCTATCACCAACAGGCCATTGAATCCGGTAAAACAGCTAAAGCCTTAGCGTATATTCTGATCCAACATTCCCGTCAAACATCGATTGGCACCGGCTGAGCAACCAACAGTGTCACCGCCATGATTCAAGCGGCTTTAACAACGCGGTCGTCCAGTATCCACACAAATACCTTAACTGCATTTGTTATCTTCTAATAAATCCAAGCATGTTATGATTTATCAATGCAGTCTAACGCTCAATATTAGAAAAATTTTCGAGCTTAATATACCGAAATAACACATAATAATATAAGACATTTGCAGGAGATGGCGACACGAACAAAAATGTAGAAAATTTTTTTTCGCGTCCCACTCATGCAAAAGTCTCAATATGTCATAAAAATTCAAGGAACGATTGACATGACCCATCCTACTCTAGAAGAACCAACCTTAGATGAACTCAATGAGTTACTAGATGGCGATTTGGATGCCATATTAACACCCTTTTTAGAGCAATTACCCAAACTCATCAATGACATTCTATTGGGATTAGAAACTCAGCAAGCGCCGACCATTTTTCATGCGGCTCATACGTTAAAAAGTAGCGCGGCCAACGTCGGAGGGTTACAATTATCAGAAACCTCAAGACAAATCGAAGCCTTAGCGAAAGCAGGAACCCTTGATGGCATTGCCCCCTTGGCAGCCTCCCTTGATAAAAATGCTACGGACCTAAAGCAAGCCATTTCAAACTATGTTAAACATCAATAACTTAGATAAGACCAAAGGCACCATGGCACCATGAGTCAACAAACCATTCTCGTCATCGATGACGACACCAGTATTCGCCTAACGCTCTCCAAAATATTAACCAAAGAAGGCTATCAATTAATACAAGCCGAAAATGGTGAAGTGGCCATCGACATTTGTCAAACGAAGCAACCGGATCTCATCCTTTTAGATGTTATTATGCCTGACATGGATGGTTTTGAAACTTGCCAAGCTCTGCGAAATCTACCCCTGATCGAATCGGTGCCGATCCTCATGCTCACAGGGCTAGATGATATTCATGCCATTGATTCTGCATTCTCAGCCGGTGCGACCGACTTTATTACCAAGCCTATTAATTGGCCGTTATTGGTGCGTCGAGTACGCTACGCGTTGAGAACTTACCGCTTAACCCAAAAACTGGCCAAAGCCCAATTGCGTCAAGCCCATGCTCAAGATGTCGCCAAACTGGGCTTTTGGGAATGGGTCCCTCAACCAGATCAAATGACTTGGTCAAAAGGCCTGGCTCAGGTGTTTTCAATTCAACCGGATCAAAGCCCACAAAGTCTTGCGGATTATTTACGCCGAGTGCCTAAAGAACAAATTGCAGGCATCCAACAATCCGCACAAGCCCTGCTCAGTGGTCAATCCAAACGCATCTCTCTTCAGCATGACTTGATATTTGCAAACCAAACTTATCACATTCGTGTCATTGCCGAATTAGATGAGCATCAACACATTTTTGGCGTTATACAAGATATTTCAGAGCTATTACAAACCGAAAAAGCGCTAGAATTCCAAACTTATTATGATCCCATCACCCACTTGAGTAATCGTCTTCATTTCACCCAACAAGTGGATAAAGCCTTAGCAAAACCCTATGCGTCCGATTCGTTAGCCATTATCTCAATCGACATTGATCGTTTTAATTTAATCAACAACACCCTCGGTCATGCTCAAGGAGATATTTTCTTAAAAGATTTCGCTAACCGCATTCGTCAATACCTAGATCACCATTACCCCTGCGCACGAATGAGTGCTGACGAATTCAGCATACTCGTCAATACCCCTATGTCACCCGAAAACCTGCAACATTGGGTAGAAGGTTTGCAAGCAGAACTCACCATTCCTTATGAATTTTCCCAAACCCTTGTTCATATCGAAACCAGTGTCGGCATTGCCTTGCCCCCTAAAGATGGCCTGTGTAGCGCAGATCTACTCAATGCAGCGGTACAAGCCAGAAAAAGTGCAAAATCACTCGGAGGGAATCAATTCCGGTTTTACGACCCCAAACAACAACCCGATCACTCCAGACGTCTCACCTTAGAAACCGCATTGCATCAAGCGCTGCAACAAGGTCAATTTGTATTACATTATCAACCACAACTGAATTTACAAACCAATAAAATCGTCGGTGTTGAAGCCCTGGTCAGATGGCAACACCCAGAATTAGGGATGATCTCCCCCGCCGAATTTGTGCCGATTATTGAAGAGATGGATCTCATACACGCCTTTGGCGATTGGACATTACGCAGTGCCGTCAATCAAGCTAAAATCTGGCATGACCAAGGCCACCCTATCCGAGTTGGGATCAACTTATCTGCACGTCAATTTCTTAGAAATGACCTAATTAGCAATATTGCCCAAGCGCTTAAAGACGCTCAGCTGCCTCCGCAACTGCTTGACCTCGAAATCACCGAAGGCATTGCCATGCAAAACCCTAATTCGGCATTGCACACATTGGAAGCGCTAAAAGCAACCGGCATAACGATTGCCATTGATGACTTTGGCACAGGCTATTCCTCGCTCGAATACCTGCAAAAATTTCCGGTGGAATACATCAAAATAGACCGTGCTTTTATCAAAGATATGATGACGAATCTCAGCGACCAAGCCATCGTGCGTGCGATTATTGCCATTGCTAACAGTATGAATCGCCGGATTATCGCTGAAGGCATTGAAAAAGCGGAAGAAGCCGCGCTTTTAAAGCAAATGGGTTGCCATGAAATTCAAGGCTATTACCTTTCAAAACCCATCAGCGCCACTGAAACTCAGCACTTTATCGAGAAATATCACGCAACGCCCCCTCTAGAATGAAAAAACGACCAGGCCTGGTCGTTTTTAACCTCTATAACGCACCTAAACGTTAGAAAACGCCACCGGTAATTTCATAATAAATTTTACGGGCATTGTTTTTTGCCGCTTGATCAAACACCGGACGATCTTTATACATGGATTGATCTACATTTTCTGCGGCTTCTAAATCTCCGCCTTCATCCACAACCTTTTGCACTTGCGCTTGCACATAGCGGAAATAATCATAAGTCTGCTTTTTCACAGTTGCCATATCCGTTGGCGTGCCATGACCCGGAATAACCTTGGTATCTTTAGGAATGGTTGCCATCATCGCTTCAAATGACTCCATCCAAGCAATACTGTTGGTGTAAGTAAACATCACCGGCATCCGTTCGTTAAAAGCCAAATCGCCTGCCAAAAGTAACTTACGCGACGGAATATAAACACTGGTAGATGCCGGCGTATGACCGGGGCCAAAATCAATTAAGTGTAAATACTCACCGCCACCCACATCAATTTTCATTTCACTATCAAAGGTGGTAAATTTATCTGAAACATTGCGAATATCATTCATCAATGCCTTGCCAACACGCTCAGACCACTCTGCTTTCGCTCGTTCAAACCCCACATCAAACTGACCATTCGCCATATCACTGGAGTAGAAATTCTTAACACCAATATCCACCCAATAACTGGCGCCAAAGTAAGCATGCCCCTGATTATTTTCAACCGCAACCCATTTCACCGGTTTATCAGTGATTTGTTTGATTTGCTGATGCACACTATAAGAAATCGCCGGATTGGCTCCGGTATTAAACACAAATACACCCTCTTCAAAAATAACAAATGAAATATTATTATTAAAACCAAAGTTCGAGGGATTATGCCAAATCTGACTGCCAACAACCGTATAAACCCCTTCAGCCACCTTCACCGCTTTAGGTAACGGTAAGGTTTTACCGATATAGCCGGCTTGGCGAATCGTGGAGCTGGCCTCTTTAGCATAAGTTTGGGCTGCATCAGACATCACACCATCATCTTGCCAACTGACCTCTTCAGCCCAACGCTCAAATCCCGCCACATAAGGATCTTCATTTTGTTGCGCCCAGCTTGTGGGGGTCACCAAACTCATTGCAACCAAACTCACTAACGTGTGTTTTTTCATAACATCCTCCTCAAAAAGTTATCTGAATTGATGGTTTACGCATCATTTAGAGGATAATACCACTTCAATCTCATTGGCCTTATTGATGTTTTTAATGCCCCCAAAAACAATTCAATCAAACCCGCTAACTGCGATCTAATAAATCTGAATTTTTATGGGCATAAACATCAAAAATGGTAATGGCCATTGCGGCCATCACCGGACCAAAAAACAAGCCAATCATGCCAAAATGAATTAACCCGGCAAAAGTCGCTAATACGGTTATCAACGTATGATTGGCCACAGCCAATTCTTCAGAAGCGCCGCCCAGGGCGCTGGCAATACGACGAATCAACATAGGTCGGAACAGATTATCGATTAAAAAGCCATTCACCACGGCACCAAAAAACACCACCCATCCGGCGGATACATAATCGCCTTGTGCGGCCAACAATAAACTCAAGGGCACCCAAATCAGTGCCGCCCCCACCAATGGAATAAAGGAAGTAATCGCAATGGCAAGCCCAATAAATAAACCGGGTAACCCCAAAAACCAAGCCAACACCGCAAACACCACCCCTTGCATCAGCGCAATCCCTAATACCGACAACAATAAAATCGTCGATAGATTAGAAAATCGCGTCATAATCATCGTATCGTAATAATTTTCTAATGGTGACAACACCTTTAAATGATGCGCGATTCGATGTCCGTCCCGGTAAAAAAAGTACAAGGCAAACACCGCTAAAAAAATAAAGGTTAAAAACGATGTGGTACTGCCAAAAATGCCTTGTACCAAAAATAAAATCGCCTGTTGTGCAAACTGAATGATCTCACTAGAATGGGCTTTAAACTGTTTAATCAACTCCAGTTGCGAGCCTTCCGGCAGTGGCAAAACCGCTACCAAATTCTGATTCAGCTCAGCCAAGCTTTGCGGGGTTTGTTGCGACAGCCAATTTTGTGTCTGGGAAACCAAACTGCCCACTTGCAGCCCGACTTCCAGTAGCAAATAACTGACGGGTGCAATCACCGTCAAAAAAACCGCGACACTCATGAGTGCTGCGGCCATATCTTCCGATTGATTCACTTTTGGCAAGATTTTTAAATATAAACTATAGGTTGCTGTTGCCAAAATCATCGCAAATAACAAGCCCTCTAAAAAGGGTGAAAATAACCACAGCAACCCCATGATGGCTGCCAATAGTAAAATGATTAAAAAACCTTCCTCATAAGGAGCATTTGCGCGCATAATAGTATCCTGTTACAAACCAACAAATTACACACAATCTACCATGAATAACCCAATCAAAAAAGTTTTAATTCGCCCGGCGGGCGCACTGCAAATCCTTTCTTATAAAGAAGCCCAACAACTTTGCGACCAAACCAAAGAAGGCTTAAACGAAGTATTACGCCGCTGTAGCCTAGCCGTCTTAAATACCGGTGCCAAAGGTGACAGTGGCAATGCATTGCTGGAAACCCATCCGGACTTTCACATAAAAGTGCACACCAAAGGTCGCGGGTTGCAGATTGAAATTGATAATGCCCCTGAGCATGCCTTTGTCAACGGTGAAATGATTGTGGGTTTGCAGGAACACCTATCCGCCGTCATTCGAGATTTAATTTACGCGCAAAATGATATTATTGAAAATTCTGAATTTGATTTAGACACGTCATTCGGCATCACCAATGCCGTGTTTCACATTGCTCGAAATGCCGGGATTATGCAGCCCGAAATTGATCCCAATATTGTGGTGTGCTGGGGCGGCCACTCTATCAGTTTGGACGAATACAAATATACCAAACAAATTGGTTATCAACTGGGGTTACGCAAGCTCGACATTTGTACCGGATGTGGCCCGGGAGCCATGAAAGGCCCAATGAAGGGCGCGGTTTTAGGGCATGGTAAACAGCGATATGACAGCGCAAGATTTATTGGATTGACCGAGCCGGGCATTATTGCCGCCGAAGCACCCAATGCGATTGTGAATGAGCTGACCATTCTTCCCGATATTGAAAAGCGTTTAGAAGCCTTTATGCGCATTGGTCACGGCATTGTCATTTTCCCCGGTGGCGCCGGCACCTTAGAAGAAATTTTATACTTGCTAAGCATTTTGCTCCATCCACAAAATAATAATATTCCGTTTCCTGTGGTGTTAACGGCACCCGAATCAGCTCGCGACTATTTTGAAGCCGTTCTTAACTTTATTGAGCAGGCACTGGGCAAAGCAGCCAGCCAAAAGCTCACCATTTTAATTGACCAACCCGAAGAGGTCGCTGACTTTTTAAAAGACGGCATTGAATCCGTTACCGCTTATCGCAATGCCACCAGTGATGCCTACTATTTTAATTGGAACCTTCACATTCCTTTTGAACTTCAACAGCCATTTTCGCCGACACACCAAAGTGTTGCAGCCCTACAGCTGCATCGAGATCAACCCGACCACCAACTGGCCGGTCAATTACGACGCGTGTTCTCAGCCATTGTTGCCGGCAATGTCAAAAGCGAAGGGATTGCTCAAATTGAAAAACAGGGGCCTTTTCAAATCAGTGGTGATCCCATCATCATGCAGCACATCGATCAATTATTGAAACGATTTGTGGAACAACGTCGGATGAAACTCGGCACAGATCACTATGAGCCTTGCTATAATATTGTCTCGCAATCATCCCTCAAAAATGAGTAACCCATGACCTTTGAAGAACTCGACTTAGACCCCAAATTGCTTAGCGCCATAGAACAGCAACACTTTCATAAACCCACGCCGATTCAGCAGCAAGCCATCCCCGAAATGCTCTTAAGCAAAGATGTATTAGCGGGCGCCGCGACCGGTACCGGCAAAACGGCCGCTTTTGTGTTACCCGCATTACAATTTTTACTGGATGACCCTCGGCCAAGCAGTCACGTCAGAGTTTTGATACTTGCACCGACGCGTGAATTGGCCATTCAAATCCTCAAGGTCGTCAAACAACTGGGAACCTTTTGCCACTTTGAAAGCAATGTGGTTACCGGGGGGTTTGCTGCCGACAAGCAACTGGCCGCACTGCAAACACAGCTTGACATCCTAGTTGCAACCCCCGGGCGCTTACTCAATATTATGAGTCAAGACTATATTGATCTATCCAATGTCGAATTACTCATTATTGATGAAGCCGACCGCATGCTCGATATGGGTCAAGGACCTGATGTGTTAGCGTTAATTGAAGCCATCCCCGGCGATTTCCAGGCAGCCTGTTTTTCAGCCACCCTCGCCGGGTCAGGCCTGGTTAAATTTGCACAAGACGTGCTCGATCACCCCACCATCATTCAAGTCGATGCCGCTAACCAACAATCCCAACAAGTCCAACAACTGGTTTACCTTGCGAATGATAAAGCGCACAAGCAGGCGCTATTGCAAGCGATATTGCAAGACCAAAGCTGCCAAAGTGCGCTGGTATTTTGTAATAAAAAAGAGCGCGCGATTGAACTCAATGACTGGCTACAAGACCAAGCGATTTCCAGCACCGTGTTGCACGGCGATTTTATTCAAGCCAAACGCATGGAAAAAACCCAAAAATTTACCCAAGGCAAAGTCAAAGTCATGGTCGCAACCGATGTTGCTGCACGCGGATTGGACATGCTTAATATTACCCATGTCATTAATTATGACATTCCTTTTCGCGGCGACACCTATATACACCGTGTTGGTCGCACCGGACGTGCCCAACAGGTCGGTATAGCCATCAATTTAGTAGAACGCCATGATATTCGCAATCTTCAACGCATTGAATACCATTTACAGCAACCGATTCCTCTTGCTAAGATTGCCGGTTTAGAACCCAATTATTCTTTAAAAGACTATCTCTCTCGTCCTAAAAAGACCAAAACAAAAGCTAAGACGAAAACCAAACTTAAAAAAGCCAAAGCCAAAAAATCGGCTCAAATAAAGTCCAAAGGTTCAGCAAGCAAATAAATTAGCCGGTCCAACCCCACTGCTATAGTGGTAGCTATAATTATTGAGCGCGAATAATTGACTTTGTTATAATCAATCAACTAAGACCTATTGAGGTGGCCATGCTGAACCCCCCTTTATCAAAAAAGACCTTATTCTTCGCGGCCATGATGCTTATCGTGCTGGTCGCTTCGATTGGTTACTGGCAACACCTGCAAACCGATCACAATACAAAAATCAATCAACCTCAATTACCGACTAAAGATCCAACCGCCCCCATTACCCCACTCAAACCCATTGCCAATCTGGATCCTAAAGTCGTCTCACTGGGACAACAATTGTTTTTTGACAAACGTTTATCAAAAGACAACAGCCTTTCCTGCGCATCTTGCCACAATTTACAAACGGGGGGCGATGACAATATGCCCAAATCCGTTGGGATTAATGGTCAAATCGGTGCCCTTAACGCCCCAACTGTTTTTAACACCGCCTACAATATCCGCCAGTTTTGGGATGGCCGCGCCAAATCCCTGGAAGAACAAGCGCAAGGGCCGATTCATAATCCCGTTGAAATGGGATCCAATTGGCAAGAAGTCATCTCCAAACTGACGTTTGACAAAGCCTTTATAAAACAATACAAACAAAGTTTTTCGCTTCCCATTAGCGCCCAAAACCTTGCCTTTGCCCTGGCAACCTTTGAACGTAGCTTAGTGTTAGTCGATAGCCCATTTGATCGATGGCTAAAAGGCGATGTCAATGCCATTTCAGGCCAAGCCAAGCGCGGTTATGAAAAATTTAAGAGCTATGGCTGCATTGCCTGCCATCAAGGGGCTGCGGTCGGTGGCGGGCTTTTTGAAAAAATCGGCACCCTTAATGATTACTTTGCCGATCGGGGCGGTAATATTACCCCGGCCGATTTGGGTCGCTACAACCTAACGGGTGAAGAAGATCAGCGCCATGAATTTAAAGTGCCTTCCTTGCGAACCGCCAGTATGACCGCCCCCTATTTTCATGATGGCTCGGTTTGGCAACTCCGTGAAGCCATTGCCAAAATGGGCTGGTATCAATTGGGGATTAAATTAACGCCGGAGGACATCGGCGATATAGAGGTTTTTATACAATCATTAGCCGGTAAAATACCGCCTTTGGAAAAGACACCATAATGCACTCACCCAATCAAAAACGACATTGGATAGATCAATATAAACACCTTATGTTTATTGCCTTGATTATTGGCCTAATCACCTTTTTTTTCCAAGCGAGTCGAAGCATTGACATTCATAAAAATAAACAAATCAATCAACATATCAATGCATTGATATTGGGCAACAGCAAACTCTCTGAATTATTATTAAAGAGTCGTTATCAATTATTGAATAACTATGATCCCCTCAATCAAACCCACAGCTACATTGAATATCATTATCGGCAACTGTGGCCATTATTAGAAGGGTTAGAAACGGTTAAAGCATTAGATTTTAAAACGATTCGTTCCGAAGAAAAAAATCTGTTTAAAGACAAAACAACGCTATTAGAACGTTTTTTATCCCATAATGCCGTGCTTAAAAATTCACGCTACTATGCGGAAGAATTGATTAGCCAAACTTATCAGCATCTCAATCAGCGTCCCAATCAAAATAACTTTATACAAATTCATCAGCAATTACGAAAACTCGAACAACTGCTGATCACCCCAACCAAAATCAATCAGCAAACGACCGACATCAATGCACCCGAAATACAGCAACTGTTACAATCACTGGATCAATATTCTTTACCCACACTGAAAAGCCTTAACAAGCATGCTCAAAAGATTATTGAGGTCACAGATGAAATTGACCAACAACTGAATAAACTGATTCAAACTGACTATCAATATGGCGTTAAGCTTCGAGATTATTATGCCGCTTATATTAGTGAACGCGAAAAAACCGCCAATATTTACACCTGGTTACTGATGTTATTGTCGATCATCTTATTGATCTATGCCATCTACAGTTTTCAAACCATTCGCACGATGATTATATCGTTACAAAATCAGCAATTTGCGCTAGATCAGCATGCCATTGTCAGCATTACCGACCCGGACGGAAACATTATCTATGTCAATGATTTATTTATCAAAATCAGTGGTTATAGCCAACAAGAACTTTTAGGTCAAAATCATCGTTTAATCAAATCGGAGCAACACCCTCCGGCGTTTTTTGCCAATTTATGGCAAACCATTAGCCAAGGTAACGTTTGGCACGGCGAAGTTAAAAACAAACGCAAAGGCGGTGGCTATTACTGGGTCAATGCCACCATTGTGCCGTTATATGATGCGACCGGCAAAATCTTCCAATATATTTCCATTCGAACCGATATTACCGGGCAAAAGAATTTAGAAGCGTCTCTTAAAAAGGCCAAAAGAAGTGCCGATGCCGCCAGCCAAGCCAAAAGTGATTTTATTGCCACCATGAGTCATGAAATTCGCACGCCGATGAACGGCATTATGGGCATGACCGAATTATTATTAGATACCCCTTTATCCGCCGAACAACACGAAAATCTTGAAGCAGTCAAATATTCAGCCGATGCGTTAATGACGATTTTGAATGACATTTTAGACTTTTCAAAAATGGAAGCGGGCAAATTCGATTTACACTCACATCCCTTCCATTTGCGGCAACTTTGCCAGGGCATCTTAACCACCTTAACCGCGCAAGCCCAACGTAAGGGCATCACACTCAAGTTATCCATTGATGATCGCCTCAACGAGAGTCTAATCGGCGATGACGCGCGCCTTAGACAAATTTTATTAAACCTTATGGGCAATGCCGTTAAGTTTACCGAACAAGGCCATTGTGAACTCAAAGTCACCCTGGCATCGCCCAACGCTGCTGAAGCGAGCGAACAAACCATGCTATTTGAAGTGATTGACACAGGAGCCGGGATTGCCTTAGCGGATCAACAAAACTTGTTTAGCGAATTCACTCAGGTCGATTCCTCTTCAACCCGTCGACATGGGGGAACCGGACTGGGGCTGGCCATTTGTCGCCGCCTGCTTAATTTAATGCAATCCGACATCGCCATTGACAGTGAACCCGGCAAAGGCAGTCGGTTTTACTTTACCTTAAAGCTGCCGGTTAACACCTCGATTATCGCCGAACAACAACCTGCCGTAACGGCTTCCGCTGAGGTTAAACATGCCTCCGAAAGCATTTTATTGGTTGAGGATAATGAAGTGAACCGAAAAATTGCCACCGCAGTGCTAACCAAAATGGGCTATGAAGTCCACCATGCCAACAATGGCCAAGAAGCGCTAGACAGATTAAAACAGCAACCATTTGATGCGGTGCTAATGGATATGCAAATGCCGGTAATGGATGGCTTGGAAGCCACACGCCAATGGCGCGCATTTGAAAATCAATATCAATTATTTCCCACGCCGATTATTGCCATGACGGCCAACGCCACCGCCGAAGACAAACAACAGTGTTTTGAAGCCGGTATGAATGACTTTATCAGCAAACCCTTTAAAGCCGAAAGGCTACGAAAAATCCTCACGGACAGTATCCCAGCCGCTTAAGGCAGATTAGCCGTTATGTAAACACTGGCTGACAAGATCCCAACGCTACCTAAACGTTAGATCATGTCCGTTTCGGCAAATATCGCGCCAAAATTTCATAGAGTTTGTTTAGGTCAATCGGTTTGGTCAAATAGTGGTTCATCCCTTCGTCCAGCGCTTTTTCCAACTCGGCTTCTCGCGCCGCAGCCGTCAGCGCAATAATGGGCACCTTCTGGTTAAAGCGGCGTATTTGTCGAGTCGCCTCATAACCATCCATCACCGGCATCTGCACATCCATAATAACCGCATCGAAACAGGCTTTTTTAACCGCAGCCACCCCTTCTTCGCCATTATTCGCAACCACCGTTTTCACCCCTAAAGCCGTTAATAACTCGACCGCCACTTCTTGATTGATAACATTATCCTCAACCAACAGAACCTTGCCTCGTAATAAAGGCTCTTTAGCATGAAAAGTTGAAGACGATACCCTATCCTCATCCTCTGCGTAAGCAGTTTGATATTCAAACGGTAATTCAAACCAAAAACAACTCCCATGACCTTCTTCAGATTCAAATTGAATCCCCTTTCCGCCCATCGCGACCACCAGCTTTTGACTGATGGCTAACCCCAGTCCGGTACCACCAAATTGACGGGTAATAGAGGCATCTCCTTGACTAAAGCGTTGAAACAACTGTTGATACTGTTGTTTTGGAATGCCCTTACCCGTATCGCAAACCTGAAATTTCAACCAGGCCTGGCCATTTTTTTGTGCGCGCAATTCAACTTGTAAGGTCACTGTGCCCTTGGCTGTAAATTTAATCGCATTACTTAATAAATTGCTTAAAATTTGACCTAAACGTAAACCATCCCCCATCAACCGCCACTGATTGGCGACAGACTGTTGTTCAAAACATTTCATCTCGAACTTCAAGCCTTTTTCCTCTACCAAAGGCATAAACAAAGTGGTTAAGTCATCAAACATAACCGCAAGACGAAACCATCGTTGGTCGAGTTGTAGCTGACCGGCCTCCATCTTTGAAAAGTCGAGTAAATCATTTAAAATTCGTAATAGCAACTGCGCTGAGTGCTGAACTTTCTGGTGATGCACCTGGCAATCCGGGAGCTGCGAATCCATCTGACCCAATTGCGCCATAGCAATAATGGCATTCAAGGGGGTTCGGATTTCATGACTCATATTGGCTAAAAACTCAGATTTTGCCGCGTCGGCTGTTTGTGCTTCAATTCTCGCCTGATTGGCTAATTGTTCACTGGCTTGAACTTTTAGCAATAAGCGTTCTCGCAACCCCGTCAAAATAAAAAAACCGGCCAACAACAATAACGTCACCACAATCACCAATTGATATTGCTGCCATAAATCCGATAACTGAATGGACTTATCCGTTTCAAAAGGGGGTAAATTCATATCCTTTAGCATGATTTCCAAAGGCAAATAATCTTTGGCGGGCTGAAACCCGGCGAAGCCGAGTTTTTGCATGGCAGGATGATCTTGACTTAATTGAAACAACGCCACGGTCAACTGTTTTATCGTCTTGGTTTCCACATGCGATAAAGCAAAAAAAGGCCACTCCGGCACCAGTTGGGTTGACAACCAATAAGGAAATGACGGGACTCCCTGAAGGTTAAGCAGTTTAAAATCAGTCTGTTTGATCATCCCTCTTTGAATCAAATCCTCTAATATCCCTGTGCGCACAAACCCGACTTCAGCTTTACCTGTCAACACCGCTTTGACGACATCATCATTGGTTCCAACACATTCAAAATTAAGTTGTGAAGGTTGAATGCCAATTTTATGCAATTCATACAAAGAAACCTGGTAGGCACCGGTATTTGAAAAACCGGGAATGGCAATCTTGACATCGATCAAATCCGTCAATTGATTGATATGCTGATGAGAAGGCCGTGTAAAAATGGTGCCCCCTAAGCTGGAAGACACCACGCCTTTACGAATTTTCTGCACCGTTGCAATGGGTGCCCCCAAACGGTTTTCAAAACGAATCAGCTGATATAGGCTTGGGTTGGTAAACAGCAGATCTAATTGATGATGCTGTAATGCATGTTTCATCTCGTCAGGGGAATACAGCGCCCATTCGATTTGATACCCCGGCAAGGCTTGATTTAAATAATCCATAAAAAGCTGATAACGTTCTGTCAACAACTGGCGGTCTTGGTGTAAATAAATGCCTAAATGCAATCGCTTTTTATTTGACGCCATTGGCGCTGTCTGAACGCCATTCAATACGGATAAGTCATTAGCATTAGCATTAGCATGAAAATTAAAATTGGCATGAGCATTTGCAACTTCGCTACTAGCACTCAACCATAGCCATGCAACAACCCAAAGAGGGCTTAAAAATGATTTAAAATAAAATGACATCGTTTTTTAAAACTTGACAATAACAACCAAGAATTCTTAGGGAGAGCTTTGCATCCGTGAGGCACGAAAGAAAAATGTGGGAAATTTTAACCATTTTTATTGGTGACTCCATCTGGTGCAAAGGTCTCTTAGGGTTATAAAAACTGATTACTCCAAATATTCTTTAAAGTATCAGGGGTCGCCAAAATACCTTCCTCAAAGAGTAATCGATTCACCGCTTTTAACGCCGCTTCAAACTCAGAATGCGGCTTTAATAACCGAGCATTCTGTTGCTTACCCGGAATCACGATTCCTTGAAGGGCTTTTTGCGCTTCGGCATAACTTAATTTCTGCCGTGTAGCAATACGATACAATGAATCATCTTGATACACAACAAAATGTTCTAATGCATGATAATAAGTGTCCGTTAATTGCTGGACTTGCGCGGGGCTTTGTACGATCAACTCACTCCGAACCGCTAACACATCATAAATATATCTGGGCAAATCTCGACTGGTTAAATGCACTTGACAGCCCATCCGTAAAAGCTTACTGGCATAGGGTTCATAGGTAATGGCGGCGTCAATCTGATTATTTAGCCAGGCCTGCTGTTGCGGCTCGCCCACCGCCAAAGGCACAAGGGTGACCTCATCCTTTTGCAATCCAAGCTTATTCAACGTCATCATTAACATTAACTGCCCCACACTATTGGGCTCATACGCTAAACGGACCCCCGGTTTCATTGAAGATCGGCCATTTTTATCGCGTTTGGCTATCACCACATCGGCGCCGGCAGACACATCCAAGACAGCAATCACCGTCAAAGCAATCCCTTGCGCCCGAAACAGAAAGACCTCATCAAGCGAAAGCGCCATGGCATCTAAATCGCCTGCCATCATCGCAGCAGTCTTTTTGGTTTGATTGGCAAACTCAACAATCTTAAGGGTATCCGGCAGTAAATGTTGCTCTTTGGCAATATAAAAAGGCTCAAAGCCAATCCAAGGCTGCACCCCTAACTGAAGCGGCTTTGCAGATTCACTGCAACCGGATAATGCCAATGCCATTGGTGACATCATCACCAACGGTATGGATTTGAGCAGTTTTCGACGTGACAAGCCATTTTTAAAGGTCTTATCCATCACTCTACCTCGGGTTCCCAGCGCGCGTATTTGACACAATTTCGCCCGGATTTTTTAGCGCGATATAACGCCAAATCAGCGTGTTTTGCTAGCGCCTGAACACTGTGCGACTCTTTAATCTGACTGGCGATCGCCCCAACGCTGATCGTGACATGATTCGCAACACTCGAATATTCATGTTTTATCTGTAACCGGCTCACCGCAAGGCGCATTCTTTCGGCCAGTTGCATCACGCCTTCTTGATCGGTATCGGGTAAAATCACTGCAAATTCTTCCCCCCCATAACGCGCCAATAAATCGCTTGGGCGATGAATCGCTTGTTTTAATGCGCTAGCCACCGCAATCAAACATTCATCGCCTTTACCATGACCATAGTGATCGTTATAGGCCTTAAAATAGTCAATATCCATCATAATTAACCCCAGGATTTGACCATTTCGAGCATGGCGTTTTGCTTCGTCTAATAAACGCTCATCCAATAAGCGTCGATTAGCAATATGGGTCAAGCCATCGAGATGCGACATCTGCTCGAGCATATCCGTTTTGATTTTAAGGTTAAGATGACTGCGAACCCGAGAGCGGATTACCGGCAAATTAAACGGTTTAGAAATAAAATCCACTGCCCCCAAATCCAATCCTCTTGCTTCTTCGGACGGGTCATTCAACGCCGTGACAAAAATCACCGGAATGTCTTGTGTTTTCGGATCGTTTTTCAACAACCGGCAAACTTCAAAACCATCCAGATCCGGCATCATTACATCCAGTAAGATCAGATCCGGTTGCGGTGACGCTTTTGCCAGCTCTATCGCTTTATAGCCACGATCAGCGACTTGAATTTGATATTGATCTATCAAACCATTTGCTAAAATACGCAGATTTTCTTTAACATCATCGACGATCAAAATATCATAGACCCTTCTGCTCGTCAGCTCGGCGACCAGATCGGGCTTTTTCGCTAAGGAAGGGTTCGGGTTGAGCGAGTCTGTATCTTCAAGCGGAATAACAGTCGGCGCTGAATGCGTCTGATTATCGGACGGTCTATTGTCACTTGCTGATAGATTCTTTTTTACCTGTGCCAACCAATTTTGGACGGTTTGTTGAAACTTTTGCCAAACAATCGGTTTACAAAGGTGATCATTCATCCCCATTTGTTTCGCTTTAGCCTTGTCGGAAGCCGTCACTGCTGCGGTTAATGCAATAATGGGTAAGTCGGGCGCAAAACGACGGATTTCGCAGGTCGCCTCATAGCCATCCATCACCGGCATATGAATGTCCATTAACACCAAATCAAATGGGTGCTGTCGGCATAAATCGACGGCCTGTTGACCATTTTCCGCCAACATAGGTTCTATCCCCATTTTTTTCAAAAAAGATAGGGCGATTTTTTGATTCAGAAGGTTATCTTCCACCAACAACACTTTGAATTGCTTGGACAGACTTTCACCCTCTATCGGTTGCGAAATTAAGCTGGCTTCATCTGCTTGAGAACACTGCGTCACCGGAACCTCGAACCAAAACACACTGCCATGCCCCTGTTCACTTTGAAACTGAAGTCCTTCTCCCCCCAATCGCTGCACCAACAACTGGCTCATACTCAAGCCCAATTTTTTCTGCTGCGAAGGGGGTAAAGCTTGCTGAGAAAACAATTCATAGAGTTCGGCTTGCTGGGCTTCTGCAATCCCCATACCGGTATCTTTAACGGTAAATTTTAACCAGGCCTGGTCATTTTTAGCTTGGCGCAACTGGACACTCAAGGTGACCTTCCCCTGTTGGGTGGCATTCAGTGCATTTTCGACTAAATTAAACAAGACCTGGCCGATGCGTCTGGCATCCCCTCGGAAACAGTCTTCCGAGCGTTTAAATGACTTTGCCCGTTCACAATAAAGCACGACCTCTTTTTCATCCGCTTTTAGCGCATATAAGTCTTGGATATTTTGCAATAATTGTGATAAATAAAATGGCGACTCTTCAATATGAAAGTCACCCGTTTCCATTTTGGACAGATCACTTAAATCATCAATCAAGGTCATGAGCAGTTGTGCGGATCGATGAATGTGATGCAACTTCATTTTATAATCCATCGCATCTTGCTGATCATCACTTAAAGTCTCACTCATCCCCAAAATGGTGGTCATAGGGGTACGAACGTCGTGACTGAGATTTTGAACAAAATCGGATTTCGCCACATTAGCCGCTTCGGCTTGCTGTTTGGCAGTTTGTAGCGACGCCTGCAATTGATGCATTTCGGTGACATCACGACTGATCCCGAATAGACCAATCACCTTTTCGCCGGCATCATCCCACACAGGCCACTTATAAGTTTGCACCCAACCCGATTCACCATTCTCTTTATAATAAGGATCCACTTTATCTAATAGTGGCGTACCCGTTTCATAGAGGGTGTCTTCTTCTTTGTAATAAACCTCGGCAGTCTCTTTGGGAAATATCTCAAAGTCGGTTTTGCCTATTAACGCTTGCCAAGTATCCGCCCCCACCAATTTGGCCATCGACAACGAACAAAACCTGAGACGTCGTTGCGCATCTTTGAAATAAACGAAATCACCGGTGTGATTCAAAAAGATTTCAAAATCATGATGTAATGTCGCTAATTGCAACTGAATCTGCTTTTGGCGTCGCCACTGCCAAAACATCCGCAAAGCAATCAGAGTCATCACCAGTAATGCCAACCCCAGCCCAATCAAAACTTGGTTTTTCTGCTCTAGCAACTGACTATTTTGTTGATCAACCTGTTTCACCAAGGCGCTATTAAGACGGTCAATGGCTTGCTGAACTTGCGATTGGCCGAATTGTTCCAGCGGTAAAATGGTTGACAATAACACTGAACGATCGTTCAGCCAATAGGACTTAGAATAAACTGCAACCAATCGCTCATCACCGGAAGCCAACTGATGACGAAATACAAAAAAGTTGCGTTTTTCTTTCAAGGCCGCGAGCCGCTCCTGCTTAACCTGCTCCGGTGTCAACAAATTTAATTGATCTATCTGCCGGCTTTTTAAATCAGCAATGTCATAACCATAATAGGCGGCCGCAGCCTGATTCGCATCCAATATTTGCCCTGAATAAGGTTCAATAATTAAAATCGGAAGCGGAAACCCCTTTAAAACATCCGTTAAAAAAGTCTGTTTATTCGCATCTGCGGCGACTGGAAGAAAGGCTGAAAACATCAGAAAAACCCCAACCAATCTGGCCAATCGCAGCACTTTATGACATAAGATAACCTTGTTAGCCACCCTTGTTTGGACTAAGCCATTCAATAACCTTTCCATCAATCTTCTTGCTCCTGCAAAGCCTCCAACAATAAACCCACCAACACACTGGCTCTGTCAAATTCAAAATTATCTATGGCCGCCATTAATGGCGCACCATATTCAGGCTGCATCGCCGGGGGAATTGAATCCCATAAGGGTTGCAGCTGCTGAGAACTCATATATCGCTGACTGTGTAGCGCTTTTAATAAATCAGTTAACGCATTTTGTAATTCTGAGACGGTTAACGGTTGTGACGGGGAGGGCTCAGAATGCTTGATCACCTGTGTCGTCACCCGACCGGTTTCGAGGTTCAATGTATTTTGAATCGCTTGTTTCGTTTCATTAATAATCTGGTTGAAACTTTGAATCAAACGTTGACCGGGCAAGCGCTGTTGCTTGAGTTCTATATCTATTTTCTGACTAACCTCATGCAATGCCATCAGCGCCAAATTGCCCGCCACCCCTTTCATACTGTGATTTTTGGCCTGCCACTCAGACAAATCCGCTGCATTCACAGTGGTCAAGGACGCTTCCATCAACTCACCCGCCAAGTCTGCATACTGATGATTCAATTGCGCTAAGAATTGCTTTAGTAGCTTTAAATACAAAGAGTGATTGCCGTTTAATTGTGCGATACCCCGCTGAAAATCAATTGGCAATGCCGCTGTCTGTTTGGAAAACGACTCAGCCGACAGCTGCACCTTATCGTTGGGTCTAACATCCCTTATTTCAGTCATACTTTGCGGAGCGCCGGGTAAATAACCGGCCAGCACAGCATAAAGACGCTGCAAGCTAACCGGTTTAACCAAATAAGATTTCATGCCATTTTGTTCTGCCAATAAACGATCTGATTCGCTATCAGCCGCACTCAACGCAATAATCGCCAAATCCGGCTGCGCTTCCAGCAAGCGTTGGCTGGCTTCAAAGCCATTTAACTTAGGCATCTGAAGATCCATTAGCACCAAATCAAAAGACTGTTTCCGAGCTTGGGTCACCGCTTGTTCGCCATCACCGACCATCACTATATCGCTTATCCCCAGCGAATTTAATTGCTGACGAATCACTTGTTGGTTAATGGCATCATCTTCAGCAACCAAAATCCGACCCTGTAATGGCTTGATCTCACCATCAGAGGTTGATGGCGGCACTTCAACTTGCTGATCCGTTTCAATTGCAAGGGGCACTTCAAAAGCAAAACAACTGCCCTTGCCGAGTGCACTGCTAACCGCTATGCCCGTTCCCTTCATCAATTGCACCAATTGTTGGCTAATCACCAACCCTAAACCGGTGCCACCCTCAGCAGATTGCGTTGAGGGGGCTTGATGATAGGGTTTGAACAAATTCGCCAACGCCGCTGACGACAGGCCAATACCACTATCTGAAACGGAAAATTTTACCCAGGCCTGGCCATTTTTTTGAGCCATTAAGCGAACCTCTAACGTAACATGACCTTGCTCAGTAAATTTAATGGCATTACTCAGTAGATTGAGTAGCACTTGTCTTAACCGCTGGCCATCCCCATACAAAACCGCCGGCAGCGCTTCATCATATTGAAGGTGCATTTCGATCGGTTGATCAACTTTTTTAATCCCCTGCGCTAAGCCCATCAGTTCATTCATTAACGCATTTAACGCGATGGGTTGGCTTTTCAAAATGAGCTGATTGGCTTCCAGTTTCGAGAGATCTAAAAAATCATTGATTAATGACATTAATTGTTGGCCGGCATTGGCAACTTGAGTTGCAGCGGCTTTAAAATCAGTGACATCGTGGTAGTCTTGCGCCAATTCGCAAATCCCTAAAATGCCCATCATCGGGGTACGAATTTCATGGCTTAGATAAGCCATGAATTGCATTTTTTCCTCACTGGCCGCCAGTTGTTTTTGGTGCGCCGCTTGAAACGCTTGTTGTGATTGTTTTAATTCGCTAATGTCTTCAAACACCGACAAGATATAATCTTGACCATTCAGTTTTAAAACCCGACAGGTTACTTTAATCTCTAATATTTTGCCGGACTTGTGACGATGTTGGGTTTCAAAGTGCGCTTCACCCTTCGCCAAAATATCAGCCATGTGTTCCTTCACTTTTTGCTCGGATTCAATCACCTCATAATCAGAAATCCGCAAATGTTTAAACACCTCCGCTGAATAGCCAAGCTGCTGATGCGCCTGTTGATTAAACTGAACCGGTAACTGGGTTATGGGATCAAATAACACAGTGGCTAATGGATAAAACTCGAATAAAAGACGGTATTGTTGCTCACTCTGGGTTAATGCCTGTTCTGTTTCGATAAGATGCGTTTGATCTAATAAATATCCGAAAATTTCTTCTACCTGATCATCCGCACCATAAATCGGTTGGCTATAATCATAAAACCAACGCCACCGGCCTTGTTTTGACAAGAGTCGATACCGCTGCTCCCAATAGGACAATTTATTGGCTAACGCCTGCTCAACTTCTTGAGTTATCCTCTCTAAATCGTCAGGGTGAATGAGCTCACTAAAGTAAAAATGGGGGGAGACAAATTCTGAAACCTCATAGCCCAAAATACTCAGTACATTGGGGGTAATATACTTGACCGGCCAACCCGGTTCGGATTTCCAGATCAAACTCACCACCGGCCCGGCTCTCAGCAGATCCATTTCCCCCTGCAGGCGACGCGTCTCATTCTCGAAACGTTCATAAAGCGCTTGATAAACCAAAGAAACCAAATCTTTTTGGTGTAAAACACCGATCACCTTTTGCTGCTGATCTTGTACCACCAGATGTTTAATATGATGTTCTCGACTCATGGCCAACGCATACTGAACACTGGCACTGGCATCAACACTCAATAACGGCGAGCTCATATAGTCCGCCACCGGTTTCTGCCAATTGTTTTCCTTATCTAATAATTCAATGATATTGCTTTGAGTCATCATGCCAACCGCTTGTTGGTGTTGCATGACGATCGCGGCCGTTTCTTTTAGCTGGTGCATTCTTTCAAACACGGTTTGCAAATCATCATCACCCGCAACCCGCAAAAACGTTCTATCGCCAATCAATTCACCGATTGGTTGAGATTGCACCAACTGATCCGGCTGCAAACTGGCGGCTAAATCCGAATAACTAATAATACCAATCAGATCTTTATCTTTATTAATGAGACAAACATGATTATCGGGATGGTTTTGAACCACCATCAAGGCTTTCATCACATTATCATCTGCTGACATCTGTGGCACGATATTGAGTGCAAGGTCTTTTAATGGGGTGCTAAGCGGGATTTTTTTAATTTGGAAATCAATCAACTCCCGCGCGGTCAAAATCCGGTAGGTTTGACCTTGCGTCACAATCACATCTCGGATGTGATGTTCATTCATTAACTGCAAAGCCTCTTTAAGCGTGTGAGACACATCCAATGTCACCACATCTCGAGTGGCTAATTGCGCTAAGCTCGGGAAAATCAAAGCATCGTCTCCTGCTTAGAAACCGTTGATAACGACAATTGATCAAAATAATAGTGGGCTAAAGCAATCACGCCGAATATCGGCACAAAAAAGCTAATCATCGGGAATAAGCTCAATGAAAACAGCCCGGCTAATGCCAGCGTCGGCGTCCAACGCGTAAAAGGCGATAATTGTTTAAATAGCGGCTCAGGCAGAATCACCTGGCCGACATCCAATACCAACGCATAGCGAAAAAATATAAAACCGATCGCCCAAAACCAAACAAGATTAACTAAGGGGATAAACAATAAGGGTAAGGTTAGCAATAACAGCAACACCATGCCCAAACCGAACAGGGTCATTTTCCATAACATGCCTGCCAGAGAGCCATGCCCTTGATAATCGGTATAGGGATAATGCAAATCATGCACCGCTTTGACCAATGAATCGGTCATAAAACCGGTAATAATCATCGCAAACAACAGCACTAAATAACTGCCTAAAATAACGCCAATCAAGCCGGCAATCACCGTAAATACCAACCCCAAAAACCACAGTAACAAGCCCCCAATTAATGGAATGGCACCGATGGTCGATTCCGCTTCCAGTTGCCATTGATTCATGTCTTGTACAACGGCACTGTCCGTGACAAAACTGCTGGTTAATAGCAAACCGAATAACCCGTATCCCAAAAACGATACCAAAACCAACCCCATGACAAATGGGATAAATAACCGTATTAAAATCTTTGGCGACTTTAAATCAGCGATCGTTTTCCAAATTAAATCCACTGCCGTCACTATTTAATCCAAACCGTTTTGATATTGGTAAATTCGCGAATGCCTTGCGCCGATAGTTCACGACCATAGCCCGAATTTTTGACGCCACCAAATGGCAAGCGAGGGTCAGAAAAAGTCGGACTGTTAATAAAGGTTGCTCCCGACTCCATACCACGCGCCATCGTTTCAGCAGTGGCCATATCGTTTGACCAAATGGAACCGCCCAAACCGTAGTTAATACCATTGGCCAATCCGAGCGCATGAGCCGGTTCAGAAGCTTTTAAAATAATCGCTACCGGCCCAAAAAATTCCTCATCAAAAGCCGGCATACCACTACTGACATTGGTTAAGATGGTGGGGGCATAATAAGCACCGGGGCGATCCAGTTGATATCCCCCCGTGACGATTTTGGCACCCATTTCCACGGATTTCATCACTTGTTGATGCAACTCATCCAATAAATCTTGCCGTGCCATTGGTGCCAGGGTTGTTTCAGCCTTCATCGGATCCCCTGCTAGCAAACCCTGTTCAATGGTTTGTTTAAACTGTTCGGTAAACGTCTCCACTAAAGCCGCATCAACAATAAAGCGTTTGGCGGCAATACAACTTTGCCCGGCATTTAAAAAACGACCTTTAACCGCACCCGCGACCGCTGCCTTCAGATCAGCACTATCAAGCACAATAAAGGCATCCGAACCGCCCAGTTCCAAAACGGTTTTTTTCAGTTGCTCCCCGGCAACGGCAGCCACTTTTCGCCCGGCCGCTTCACTGCCAGTCAGAGAAACCGCCTTAACCGCCGGATGACGAATCACCGAAGCGACCTTGTCGGAACCAATCATCAGCGTGGTAAACACCCCTTGCGGATAGCCCGCCTTGCGAAACACTTCTTGCAAGGCCAATGCACATTGAGGAACATTAGACGCGTGTTTCAATAAGGCAATATTGCCCGCTGTGATGGTGGGCACTGCAAATCGAATCACCTGCCAAAACGGATAATTCCACGGCATCACTCCCAGCACCACGCCCAAGGGTAAATAGGCCAAATAACTTTTAGAGGCATCTGATTCAATCATTTCATCCGCTAAAAATTCGGCGGCATGATCCGCATAATAATCACAGAGCGTTGCGCATTTTTGCACTTCAGCCAGGGCTTCTGTATAAAGCTTGCCCATTTCCAATGTCATCAATTCCGCTAACGGTTCCTGGTCTTCTAACAACACATCCCCTAAGCGACGTAATAGCGCAATCCGATCTTCTAAAGGGGTTAGTTTTGACCAGTCGGCAAAACCATAACCAGCTTGGGTAACCACCTCATCCAAGGTATCTTGATTCCAAGTTTCAAATTCGGCATTCAACTCGCCCGTGGCAGGATTAATAGATTGCATGGTCATAATCGTTTCCTTTTTAAATATACTAAAAATACAGGCTGTACTGAGGTGACAGCGGTTGCGTCAGATTATTCAACACTGGCTTGATGTGCCCAAGCAGAAGCTTCCATAAATAACCCGGCAATATCATTGATGTCTAACTGGTTAAAGGTTAACTTAGCAAAATCTTGGCTGGTGGATTCCAGTTCGGTTAGACATTTTAGCGCTTCGCCCATCGACCCTTTGCGCTCAATCAACGCCAGTTTAATCTCTTCCGACAAGGGCATTTCGGCGACGATCTCTGCGACGGGCGAGCGAAAGAAAGCGCCTAAATTTGAAAAAAGCCCAACCAAAAAATAGCTGTCTTTTTCACGCTGAAAGCCAGCCTTGATCGCTAAAGCTTCACAGAATTTTGCCCGCATTAACGAAGTGGTCAAAAGCTCTTTTGGCACATCATTAAGGTCGGACAACATCATCATATTGACCCAAAACTTCAACCGCTTTAATCCCATATAATTTAAGGCATCAGAAACGGTTTCAACTTCAATCGGAATCATCGCCGCCGGGTTATTGACGGCCACTAAGAGTTTGTGCGTCAAAGCCACATCTTTACTTAAAATGCTAGACAATTCTTTAAAACTGGTTTTAGGATCATTAATCTTGGCGAGGATTTGCAATAAGGTCAACTTATTACCCGTTAACTTTTTACCATTTATAATCACCGGATTGGTGAAAAAATAGCCTTGGAAATAATCAAATCCGAGTTTTTTTAGGTATTGATACATTTCCTCGGTATCAACCTTTTCGGCGATGACTTTCTTGCCTTTGGCATGGAGTGCTTCAATCGCCGATTTCATTTTGACTTCGGACAGAGCCTCGTTATCGAGCTTTACAAAATCACTGATATTGGCCAACTTTAAGCTGGCATCCTCTTCTATATAATTATCTAATGCGATCGCAACGCCCTGACTTTTGAGTTCTTTGAGTTTTTTAAGAACATCGACATCCTTGTCAACATAATTGGGAATTTCTAATACCAGATTGTGTTTATCTTCAAAGCTGGCAAAATCATTTGACTGAACCATGACATCACGCGGCAGGTTAATGAGCGCGACATGGCCGCCGACAATGGCTTGCAAGCCAATTTCGGATTCGGTTTTAGCCAATAATTGGGCAGATGCTTCAACGGATTCTTGATTGGGATTCAACCCTTGGTGAAACTGTAATTCATAAGCAAACAGCTTCATTTTACGATCCAAGATGGGCTGGCGCCCAATATACACAGCAGACATTTGCAACCTCTTATTTTTTTATTTTAAAGAGACTTTTGCAAGAGTGGGACGCGAAAGAAAAATGTGGAAAATTTTTTCATATCGAGGCAAAAACGCCGCTAATAGCCGGAGCTATTGGCCGGTTTTTTAACGAAAATATGGAACATTTCAACCATCCTTATTCGGGTAGCCATCTCGGGCAACGGTCTCTTAGAAACCACTTTACAAGTATTGATAAATCTTTGCAATGCTTTAAAACGCTGAGCGGCGAGCCCACGCCGGATAAACGACCAGGCCTGGGCAAAATGACGCTCTCAACCGCCGGGTCACATCAACCGTTAATCTCGTGTAAATTGTAATCGTTGTCCCGGGGTAAAATGTCCCAACTGACCTTGGTGATATTTTAAATTCCCATTCACAAAAGTGCTGATCACACTGGATGAAAATGACTGCCCTTCCCAAGGCGACCAACCACATTGATACAAATTATCTTGTTGGGTGTCGATATGAGGATGATTCAAGTCAACCAATACCAAATCTGCCGCATAGCCTTCACGGATAAAGCCACGATTGGCAATTTGATAGCGGATCGCAACATTGTGGGAGGTTTTTTGTACAATGGTTTCCAAATCAAAAACGCCTTGCTTAACTAAATCCAATAAAGCGGTGAGCGACTGTTGCACTTGTGGCAATCCCGCAGGCGCTTGAAAATAGCTACTTTGTTTTTCCGCCCAAGTATGGGGTGCATGATCAGTGGCAATAATATCAATTTGACCTGTGCGCACTGCTTGACGAATCGCCTCACGGTCAGCCGCCGTTTTGATGGCCGGATTACATTTGATTAAAGTTCCCTTTTGTTCATAGTCATCGGCACTGAACCATAGATGATGGACACAAGCTTCAGCGGTAATTTGCTTGCCTGCAACGGTTCCTGACTCAAATAACGCCATTTCTTCAGCCGTGGTCAAATGCAAAACATGCAGGTTAGCGCCGGTTTTTTTTGCCAATGCCACCGCAAAGGACGAGGATTGATAACAAGCTTCGCGACAACGAATGTCAGGGTGCGCCGACATCGGCACAGCGTCCCCATACTTTTGGCGAAAAAGCGCTTCTTGTGCTTGAATCATCGGCGTGTCTTCACAATGCGTGGCAATCAAAACCGGGCTATGTCGAAACACATCCGTCAGCGCCTGTTCACGATCCACCAGCATATTGCCGGTGGAGGCCCCCATAAAAATTTTAACCCCGCAGGTTTGATTGGCATCCAGTGCTTTAATTTCTTCTAAATTATCATTGGTCGCGCCCAAATAAAACGAATAGTTTGCCCAAGACGTGTTGGCAGCCAATTGGTGTTTCTCCTCCAATTTCGCCAAGGTCGTGGTTGCAGGTTTCACATTCGGCATATCCATAAAACTGGTGATTCCACCGGCCACAGCCGCTCTCGATTCGGTGGCAATCGACCCTTTTTCGGCAAATCCCGGATCACGAAAATGCACTTGATCATCAATCAACCCGGGAAGCAAATGCAACCCTTGCGCATCAATCACACGATCTGCTTTGACCGTTAATTTAGGGGAAATCTTATCAATAATGCCATCTTTGATTAAAAGATCCGCTTCAATCGTTTTACCTTCATTGACAATTTTTGCTTGGGTGATTAGCGTGCTATTCATGACATGAGCCTTGATTGATGATAATTAATTGAGACCTTTACATGAGTGGGACGCGAAAGCAAAATATGGGAAATTTTAACCATTTTTATTCGTGCAGCCATCTCGTGCAAAGGTCTCTAATTCGCATTTTAAACTCTTTAGGTTACCTTTGCACCTAACTTTGCTAACGGGATAAACGCATTAATGAACGGGACTTTGAGGCCCTATCACTTTTTTGACAGATTCATGCTAAAGTAATCATTTTAAGTAACGTAGAGTTTTAGCAATGAATCCTTTTAAATGGTTCATCCTGGTATTGATTCGTTTTTACCAACTGTTTATCAGCCCGCTCATTGGGCCGCGCTGTCGTTTTTATCCAAGCTGTTCACATTACAGCCAAGAAGCCATTCAAAAATTCGGCCTACTCAAAGGCGGCTGGCTATCCATTAAACGCATTGCCCGATGCCACCCCGGTAATCCCGGGGGAATAGACCCGGTGCCCGATTGCCACCACCGATCAAACAACTCAGGTAAGTCAAACAGCCCTGAATAAATCGAAACCAAGTCATATATTTTTCATTTTTTCGACCGTTAAAATCGCTATACTTAATGGGCAACTCGATTAACCCATTATTACCCCAGTTACGGAATCTTATGCAACCTCAAATGCCTTTAGAAAACATCCCCCGCTATATCAACCGCGAAAAAAGCTTATTAGAGTTTAATCGGCGCGTCTTGGCGCAAGCCAATAATCCGGAGTTCCCACTGCTAGAACGCCTCAAGTTCCTCTGTATTTCCAGTACCAATATGGATGAATTTTTTGAAGTACGGTTGGCCAGTCTGTATGAGTTACGCAATGACCCTTCTGCACGCACCCAACCGGATGGTCTGGTACCGCAAGATGCGATTGAAATGCTGTCCGAAGTCGCACATGACTTGGTGGATGAACAATATCACACCCTCAATAACATTTTAATTCCCGCACTGGAAAAAGAAGACATTCGTTTTCTGAGACGCAATCATTGGACGGACCAACAGAAAGAATGGATACGAAATTACTTTATCCAATCACTACAACCGGTCATGAGTCCGATGGGGCTAGACCCGTCTCATCCTTTCCCCCGCTTACTGAATAAGAGTTTAAATTTTATTGTGTCACTAGAAGGCAAGGATGCCTTCGGGCGCACCAATGGCTTGGCGATTGTCCAAGTGCCGCGCTCGTTACCGCGCATTATCAAGTTGCCGCCAGAAGCCACAGATGGCGTGAATGACTTTGTATTTTTATCCTCTATTTTGCATTCCAATGTTTCAAATCTGTTCCCTGGCATGACCGCCACCGGCTGTCACCAATTTCGGTTAACCCGCAATACCAACCTCTTTATTGATGAAGAAGAAGTGGATGATATTATGAGTGCGTTACAGGGAGAATTATCTAGCCGACAATACGGTGGCGCCATCCGCTTAGAAGTATCTGATCGCTGTCCCAAAAATATGTATGAATATTTACTCGATCAATTTGATATGGATGAGCACCAACTCTACAGGGTGAATGGCCCGGTCAATTTACACCGATTAGATACGGTTCCCGATTTGGCGAGACGGATCGATTTGCTGTTTCCGCCTTTTAAAGCAAAATCGTTAAAGTCGTCTACTAAAGCGAAACAAACAAGATTAAAGCTTTTTAGCCGCAATAAACAACCGCAAACGCTTTTTGATCAAATCTACCGTCAGGATATTTTGTTACACCACCCCTATGATTCTTTTAGTCCCGTCATAGAGTTTTTACAGCAATCCGCAACCGACCCAAATGTGCTGGCCATTCGGATGACACTGTATCGAACCGGTGAAAAATCCGCCATTATTGATGCGCTCGAAAAGGCCGCAAAAAATGGTAAAGAAGTCACCGCTGTGGTGGAATTACGTGCCCGATTTGATGAAGACAACAATATTCAACAAGCCAACCGTTTGCAGGATGCAGGCGTTAATGTCGTTTATGGGGTGGTGGGCTATAAAACCCACGCTAAAATGATTCTGGTGATCCGTCGTGAAGGCGAACATCTGCGTCAATATGTTCACCTTGGTACCGGAAACTACCATCATATCACCACCCGATTCTATACCGACTTCGGCTTGTTTTCAGCCAATCCGGCATTGGGTCACGATGTCTCGAAAATTTTCCAACAGCTGACCAGCTTAGGCGACACCAATAACTTATTGGTGTTATTGCAATCCCCTTTTACGTTACAATCCGGCATGATTGATCGCATTCACCGTGAAGCCGAAAATGCCCGTCAAGGAAAGCCTGCGCGCATCATTGCTAAAATGAATGGCCTCCAAGAACAAGGCATTATTGATGCGCTCTATGATGCCTCTCAAGCGGGCGTGAAAATTGATTTGATTATTCGCGGCATCTGTAGTCTTCGCCCCGGGGTGCCCGGGCTGTCTGAAAACATTACCGTTATCAGCATTATTGGCCGTTTTCTGGAGCATCATCGTGTTTATTATTTTGAAAACAATGCCGGTGAACCCGAGCTGTTTTGCTCCAGTGCGGATTGGATGCGCCGTAATTTATTTTCACGCGTGGAAACCTGCTTCCCGATTCTCAATAAAAAACATTTTCAACAGATTTACACAGAAGGTCTAGCGATTTACCTTGAGGACACGATGGGCGCTTGGGTGCTGCAAACGGATGGCAGTTATCTTCCCAAACAGCCAAAAGCCGATGAAGCCCCCTTTAGCGCGCAAAATTGGTTAATTGAAAAATACTCATCCTGAAACCTTTGCACAAAATGGATACCCGAATAAAAAGCGCTGACCCAGTTGAAAACTTAGGATACAATCAGCACTTCAATCGCTAATTGATAAGACCGTTATGACTGAAATTTTGCCGGAAGAAGACAACAACCAACACATCTATGCCGCCATCGACCTTGGCTCCAATAGTTTTCACATGATTATTGCCAGAGAAGTCCATGGGCAAATTCAAGTGATCGACAAGCATAAAGAAATGGTTCGCCTGCGTTCAGGGCTTGATAAAAAAGGCTATCTGACCGAAGCAGCTTTCGAATCGGGAATAGAATGTTTACAGCGCTTTGGTCAATTGATCAAAAATGTTCCCGGCAATCAAATTCGAGCCGTTGGCACCAATACTCTGCGCAATGCCAAAAACAGCTCGGAATTTCTAAGACAAGCCAGTCTCGCCTTAGGCCATGAAATCCAGATTATCGCCGGTCAGGAAGAAGCCCGGCTGATTTACCTAGGGGTCGCACACGACCTTCCCCATAATGAAGAAACCCGCTTGGTGATGGATATTGGCGGTGGCAGCACCGAATACATTATTGGCAAACAATTTAGCTATCAACACCTTACCAGCACCGAAATGGGCTGCGTCAGTATTACCCAACGTTTTTTCAGTAAGCCGGAAATCACCGAAAAACGTTTTAATAAAGCCACCTCGGCCTGCCAACAAATCTTAAGACCCCATAAAATAAAACTGCGCCACTATGATTGGGACTTTGCTATCGGCGCATCCGGTACCATCAAATCGATCGGCACCATTCTGGAAGAAAATAATTGGGCACAGGGTTGCATCACCCTACCGGGCCTTATCCAATTAAAGCAAGCCATGATTGCAGCCGAAACGCTTGACAAGATTGCGATTGCCGGCTTAAAAGAAGAACGCTTACCCGTGTTGGCCGGTGGTTTGGCAATCTTGATTGCCAGCTTTGAAGTGCTTAATATTGAACAACTCAATATTTCAAACAACGCCTTACGTGAAGGCTTGGTGTTTGACACCCTTGGCCGTCTTTATGCAGAAGATGTCCGCGAGACCAGTGTAAAAAGTATCCAGGCCTGGCTAAAAATTGACACCAATCAAGCGGATGCCGTGGCCGACACCAGTGCTCGACTCTACAAGCAAGCCCATAATAGTTGGCAACTCCATGACATGGATCACGATTTTAAAAAACTGTTGAACTGGGCCGCTCGCTTGCATGAAGGGGGCATGGCGCTCAGTTATAAACGCTATCGACATCACAGCGCCTATTTAATTGAAAATGCTGAATTGGCCGGGTTTACCCAGCAAGAAAAACAAATGTTATCGGCATTATTAATCAATCACCGTGGCAAATTTATTGCCGATGCTTATGATCGCTTTGAATCGGTTCATCGAGAGAAACTGCTCGGGCTGACGGTATTACTTCGTTTGGCGGTGCGCATTCATCGCGGCCGCGAAACCGACATTCCAACCATGCTGTTAATCATTGAATCGGATCGCACCCTGCATTTGGAATTTGAAAACGACTGGTTAAAAACCCATCCATTGACGCTATTGGATTTGGATGTTGAAGCACAACACCTGACCGCTGCCGGTTTTCAGCTAAGCTATGCTTGAATGCCGAATAAAGGTCTCTAGTAAAGGTCTCTAATAAACATCCAATTGAAGTTGCCCGGTTTTTTTCCAATGCTGCAAAGTGTGCTGAGCGTGCTGTTCTGATACACCAAGTTGTTCAGCAATGATCGCCAATAAGGTTTTTTCAACGCCTGCCCATAATTTTTGTTGGCTGCCACAGACATACAAATGCGCCCCTTTCTCTAGCAGCGGCCAAAGCATTTTACGTTCCTGCCACAACCGATCTTGCACATACACTTTTTCCGGTTGATCTTGAGAAAACGCCGTTGTTAACGCTAACCCTTGTTGAGTCCATTGCTGTAATTGAGACTGGAATAAAAAGCTTGTCGCCTGACGGGTTTCGCCAAAAAACAACCAGGCCTGGCGATTTTTAGGGGCATTTAAGGGCAAAAACCACTGTTGGCAAAAACCGATAAAGGGCGCGATTCCGGTTCCCGCTGCCACCATAATGATCGGCTTGGTGTTATCGTTATCGGTTGGCGGTAATTTAAAACTGCGATTGGCACTCAAGGCCACGTCAAACACATCCCCTTCATTCGCTTGGGATAATTGCGTTGTCACCAACCCTTGACGCAGTCGGTTATTTTGTTGATAGCGCACTTGCCGATATACCAAATCCACTTGATGCTCGCCCACCACGCTAACGGATGAGGCAATCGAATAATATCGAGGGGCTAAAGGCGTTAAACAGTCACACACGGCTGTACCTTTTAGCTGCGGATAAGCCCATAACAGATCCAGCAAGTCTTTACCGGCCGCATATGCCATCATCGCCTGCCGATCCGGCCAATCGGTGATCGCAAACCGTTGTTTTATTTTATTCAAGGTGGCGGGCGCCAATAACCGAATTTCTAAATGGCGGCGCAGTGCGTCTGCCACAGAAACAGCACCCAATCGTTTGATCTCAATCATTTCTTGCCCGGTCAAGGCTAACGTTTGCAAAACTACATTAACCAATGGCTCGGGATTATTAACCGACACGGTTAACCAATCCCCCGGTTGATAATCCAGGGGCTGAGGCAAGCTTAATCTCAAATGATAAATCGACTTTTCAGCCTTGGGCGTGAGTAATTGATTAAAAACGACTTGTGCTTGCATACAGACCTTTACCCATTTAAATTCAGCGAAAGTGTCTGATTATACCACTAGCCGCATTTTTTCAATGAGTACGGTCAACCAAGGGGCTGTCACGATAATGGTAATGGCCGACATCAAGCCGGCCACCAAACCAATGCCGATCTGCGGCAATACCGTATTTTGTTTTAATTCAATGTCAGAAAGCTGACGTTCCAAAGCCCCAAAGACATCCACTTGATTTTTTAATAAATTGTTTAAGGTTCGAATTTGCTTAAACAGCAATTGTTGTTCCTTTTCTAGTTTAAGACTGGATTTATCCGTCAAAGCCTCGACTCGCTGCATCTGCTCAGCCAGTTTGCCAATAGACGAGTCCATCTGGCCAACCAGCGTATGGAGTGCTGTTTTATCTTCTTTTAACCAATCATAATCCGACGGCACCCTATCCATCATCTGCTCGGATTCACCGGGATTCTGAGCACGATGACGACGCATCGCTTGCTCCATCAGCAAACTCTTAGAACTGAGCGGTTCAACATTTCGTAAATTAATCGCCATAACCGTTTCCTTGTGTCAGTTTATTTGCGCCCATTCAAATCGTCATTTTTTTGACAATACCATGATTTCAGCGCAGGGGTTGCTCACACTATGCAGAATACGTGCCAACTGCCACATTCGGCTTTCATTAAAAATCTTTATTACAATTTTTATAGCGTTGCGCCAAGCTATGTTAATATTTCGATTTATTAGCCGTAAAAGCCATTGCCAACGATGCAAGTGTTTTCAATTTATCGAGATATTCACTAAAATTTATGAATGACAATCAATCCGATTTTATCGATTTTATTCTCCAAGCGGGCGTGTTAAAGCTTGGCCAATTCACCTTAAAATCCGGCCGCCAAAGCCCTTACTTTTTTAACGCCGGTGGATTTAACCGTGGTGCACAACTAGCCAAACTGGCTGAAGCCTATGCCAATACCATTGCCAACAGCCAACTTCAATTTGATGTGTTATTTGGCCCGGCCTATAAGGGCATTCCCTTAGCCGCCACCACCAGTGTTGCGCTGGCGACTCAACACCAAATCGATACGCCCTATGCGTTTAATCGCAAAGAAGCCAAAACGCATGGAGAAGGTGGCAGCATTGTCGGCCACCCCCTTCAAGGTAAAATATTGATTATTGATGATGTGATTACCGCCGGCACCGCCATCCGTGAAGCCATCGACATCATTCAAGCTCAAGGCGCTGAACCTGCCGGCGTGGTCATCGCATTGGATCGCATGGAAAAAGGCCAAGGCGCCTTATCGGCTATTCAGGAAGTCGAACAGCAATATGGCATCCCGGTTTACAGTATCATTACCTTAAAGGACATTATTCAAACCCTTAACAACCGAGACGATATTGACCCGGCCATACTGCAAGCCATGCGTGACTATCAAGCGCAAAATGGTATCTGATTAGGAGCACATAAACGAAGTGAATCAGCCGTTACGAGAACTCATGTTATTAAGACACGCCAAATCGGACTGGAAGGACGAGTCGCTTGCAGACCTAGACCGGCCACTGGCCGATAAGGGCAAAAAGACCCTCTGTAAAATCTCACATTGGCTCAATGACCACGACTTGATTCCCGACCTGATCTTGGTCTCCCCTGCAAAACGCGCCTGCCAAACCTTGAAACGACTCAAACTGCCCAAAAATATTCCCACTCAAGTCCATAACGAACTCTATTTAGCAAACCTAGATACCTTAAAAACGCTGTTATCCACTGTGCCGACCCAATATGAACGGGTATTGGTGATCGGTCACAACCCGGGATTAGAAGCCTTAATGCACTTTTTATCTCAAAAGCAAGAACCCCATTCTTCAAAGCTGTTCCCCACCGCCAGTTTGGCACACTTTGTGATGCCATTTCATTGGCAACACTTAACCCCTGGCTCTGCACGATTAACCCAATTTATCCGCCCAAAAGACATCACTTTACCCGCCCATGAGGGGGTTGAAAAAACCGAATAACGGATTGTTTTGCCAACGTTTTTTTAAAAGCGCTTTTTGATTCAAAAAAAATTACAACATTTATATAAAACCGATACAATGTATCAATTATATAATAATTGCACTTAAATTAAAGAGGATACTGACTAATGAGCATGGCTGATAGACCCATCATTGATGAAACCGTTTCCATTCCTGAACATTATCGCATTATTTCCCGAACGGACTTAAAAGGTACGATTTTAGAAGCCAACTGCGAATTTATTGAAATCAGTGGCTATGATAGAGCAGAAATCATTGGCCAACCGCATAATATCCTCCGCCACCCTGATGTGCCGAAAGCCGTTTTTAAGGATTTTTGGCAAACCCTCCAAGCCGGCAAATCCTGGACACAAATTGTTAAAAACCGCACCAAAGAGGGCCGAAATTATTGGGTCAAGGCTAATGCTGCCCCCATTATTGAAAAGGGTCAAGTCACCGGCTATATTTCGGTTCGCAAACCCATTTCTTCTGCTGAAATACAACTGGCCACCCAAGCCTATAAAGACATTAATGCCGGCAAGCTCAAAATCAAACAAGGGCAAATTTTTAAAGCTGGCCACGGTCGATTTTCTGCGCTCAACCCCTTTGTTAATTTAAATTTAATGCCCAAAACGTTTGCATACAGTTTAATTTCTTTGGTGATTGTGGCACTCGGTGCCGAACTCCTATTCCAAAGCAATTTAAATGAAATTATCCATATTGCTATATCAATGATCGTGTTAATGCTCTTACAGCTTATTTCAATACATCTGAATGTCATTAAACCAATTAGGAACATTACCCAAACCATTACAAAAACCGAGCAATCCGGGGATCTCAGTTTACGAATCGACAACACCCTTAAAGGGGAAGCCAAACAACTGGCCGATGCCTATAATGCGCTATTACAAAATACTCAAGTTTCACTAGGTGAATCAGGGAGAACCCTCAAAGAATTTTCCCATGGCAACCTAAATGCCAAAAGTGTCATTGATTTCAAAGGGGATTTCAATGTTATGGCCGTCAACCTTGGCGAATCGGCAAATACCCTTAAAGAAAATTTTACGGAAATCAACCGCCTGTTAGCGTCGATTTCGCAAGGGAAATTTAACGAAAAGAGTTCGCTGACCGTCTATGGTGAATTCGAAACCGCTATGAGCAATGTCAATGCAACCATGGAAACCTTACAAATGGTTTTTGCAGAAGTCAATACACTGATGTCACAAGTCGCGCAAGGATTTTTCTCACAACGCATGACATCAGAGGTACAAGGCGAATTTGATCAATTAAAGCATAATATCAATAACTCTTTAAACAAACTCGAATCCGTTATTGAAGAAACGACCCAAGTGATGATTGCCCAGGGTGCCGGTGACTTAAAACCGCGTATTCATGCTGACACCAGTGGAACACTGGCAGTATTAAAAGAAGGGATTAATAACTCGGTTAATAATATTTCCAGCTTGCTTTCCCAGTCAAACTATTCGATTCGTAAGCTTTCTGATGGCACCATTACCATTGCTCAAGATGTTTCGGATCTTTCCGGCAGAACGCAACAGCAAGCCGCGTCTTTAGAAGAAACGGCAGCCAGTATGGAACAGATTACGTCAACGATTCAACAAACGGCCAACAATGCTAAGGATGCAAATGAAGCGGCCAATGCTTCACTGAAAGAAGCGCAAGAGGCTAATTTGGTGGTGCAAAAAACCATTGAATCGATTAATGAAATTAATGAAGCCAGTACCAAAATTTCGGAAATCACCGCACTGATTGATAGCATTGCTTTCCAAACCAATCTATTAGCACTCAATGCAGCGGTCGAAGCCGCTCGGGCGGGTGATCATGGTCGAGGGTTTGCAGTGGTGGCGGGTGAAGTCCGTTCATTAGCCGCTAAGTCAGCCGATGCCGCTAAAGACATTCGTCAGTTGATTGATAATACCGTTGAAAAAGTTCACGAAGGCGCCAAGCTTGCAGATGAATCCGGTAAAGCACTGGAACTCATCAATGATTCTATCGCCAGAATTGGTGCTTATGTCAGTGAAATTTCTCAAACGACTGCCGAACAAGCAAAAGGGGTCGAACAGGTTAATATCGCGATTAGCAGTATTGATCAGGTCACCCAACAAAACTCAGCTTTGGTCGATGAAACCGCTCAAAGAACTGAAGAAATGAGCCGTTTGGCGGAAGAAGTGAATTCGGTGATCAGTAACTTTAAAATGGATATTCACCAACTCGGATTTGATACTGCCATGCAAACCGGTAACTTTACCTTTGCCAATGCCAGACGTGCACACCGCCAATGGAAAGGAACCGTTCTGGGTTATGTAGAAGGCCTAAATGTCGAATTTAGCCGTGAAGTGGCCACTGATCATACCAAATGTGCGTTAGGAAAATGGTTTTACGGTCCGGAAGGTCAGCAGTATGCTAACCTCGCTGAAATGCAAACCTTGGATAAATGGCATGCCGAAGTCCACGCCACCATTAAACGCATTTTAGATGCGCATGAAATGAAAGACATGGATCTGGTTCGCAAGGAGTTTCATAATTTGGATGATGCCAGCGATAAAGTCGTTGACAGCTTAACGCGTCTTGAGCAAACCTTAGCTCAGCAACAGCAAAGCCAAGCCAACACCATGCAGCCACGCGCTTTATCAGCCAAACCGGTGGCCGCGACCAAAACGCAAACCCCGCCCCCCACCATTGCATCAAAACCGAAAGACGATGAATGGGGTGAATTTTAACCAGGCCTGATCAAGGTTCGGTTAATAAAAAAGGGTGCGAAAGCACCCTTTTTTATATAAACCGAGACCTTTGCATGGGAGGGAGGCGAAACAAAGATGCGGGCAATTTCTATTCGTGCCCCCCTCTCGTGCAAAGGTGTCTTTATATAAAATTCTTAAGAATCAAACTGCTGCCAACCAAAACCGTAATCACTTCAAATCCCCGCTTCACCAAACGATTGCCTTTGATAATCGACAAGTGCGCACCCAAATACCCCCCAAAAAACGAACCGACAATCAAAGCGGGCAACCAGTCCCATTGAATCTGCCCTTGAAAGCCGAGCGTAAAAGCACCGATGCCGTTCCAAAAAATGCCCACCAACACCAGCGTATAAGCGATGGCTGTTTTATAGTCCAGCCCAAACCACACGATAAGCCACAGCGTGACAAACAACCCCGTACCGGACGTTAAAGAACCATTCAACACCCCTATCATCAATAGCACCAGCCCACCGAGCAACCAACCCGAGCGCGTTTGTCTTTTTAATTGATGAATTTGTCCTAAATTGGGTTGCACAACTGAATAGATCCCTAATGCGAGGGTCAGGACACCCAAAGCAATTTCTGCAATAGCGTCCGGAATGGCCAGAATCACATTGGCACCGACCACCACACCAGGCAAGCCAAAAGCAAGAATAACTAAGATAAATCGAAGATTAAACTGAGCAGAACGAAAGTGGCGTGCGCCGGCACCCAATCCAAGAAAGACACTGGCAACTTTATGGGTCGCCAATGCCAAACTGAATGGCAAGCCTAAAAAGAGTAAAGCGGGGAGTTGCAGCAACCCCGCCCCGCCGCCCGCTAAGGCAGAGAGTAGGTTTGCAATCAGTGACACTAAAAATAACAGCAAATGGTCAAAGAGACTTTCCATTTAAGATAGCCATATCATTTGGCGGTGATTAAGGTGCCCACCCCTTCATCGGTAAAGACTTCTAACATCACCGCATGTTCAACCCGACCATCAATAATGTGTGCCGAGCGAACGCCATTTTCAACCGCTTCCAGGGCGCACTGAATTTTAGGGAGCATCCCCCCATAAATCGTGCCATCCCCAATCAACCTTGCCACGGAATCGGCATTCAAACCGGTCAACAAATCACCGGTCTTATCCAGCAAGCCTGGCGTATTGGTCAGCAACATCAGTTTTTCAGCATTTAACGCTTCCGCCACTTTACCCGCAACCAAATCGGCATTGATATTATAAGACTGTCCATTTTGATCGACGCCGACAGGTGCAATCACCGGAATAAAGTCATCTTGAATCAACATATCCAGCACTTTGGTATTGATTTTAGCCACTTCACCGACATGCCCTAAATCAATCAGCTCAGGGGCATTTAAATCTTCATTAAAGGCGGTCATTTCCATTTTTCGGGCTTGAATCAAATTACCGTCTTTGCCGGTTAAGCCAACCGCATTACCGTTATGTTGATGAATCAAATTAACGATTTCCTTATTAACCATTCCGCCCAACACCATTTCGACAATATCCATGGTTTCCGAGTCGGTGACCCGCATCCCCTGAATAAATTTTGATTGTTTGCCAACTCTTTCCAGTAGGTGACCAATTTGTGGGCCACCGCCATGCACCACTACCGGGTTCATCCCCACTAACTTCATCAAGACAATATCGCGGGCAAAACCGTTCTTTAAAGCCTCTTCTGTCATGGCATTACCGCCATATTTAACCACGATGGTTTTACCGGAAAAACGCTGGATATAGGGCAAGGCTTCGGCTAAGACCGAAGCAATATTTTGTGCTTGGGCTTTGTTTAAATTCAGGGTGGATTGCACTCTCATCATTGATATCAACTGACTATTAGTCTCTAAAATTATTGAATTGTAATGGCATATCGAGATCTTCCATGCCTTTTAGTAACTGCATAACCGCTTGGAGATCATCGCGTTTTTTACCGGTGACACGAACCGAGTCTTCTTGCTTATTGGCTTGCACTTTTAACTTAGCATCCTTGATGGCCTTAATAATTTTTTTGGCCAAAGCAGCATCTAGCCCTTCTTTCATCTCTACCACTTGTTTGGCGGTTTTTAACTGAATGTCTGGGTCTTTTATTTCCATACATTTCACATCAACCCCCCGACGATTGGCTTTTTCAATCAGCATATTGAGCATTTGCTGCAACTGAAATTCCGACTCGGTTTTGAGCGTAACCACATTATCTTTTAACGTAAAGCTCGAATCCGTTCCTTTGAAATCATAACGCGTCGTCACTTCTTTGTTGGCTTGATCAATGGCATTGGTTAACTCATGTTTATCGAGTTCAGAAACAATATCAAAAGAGGGCATAAAAAACTCCTAAAATCACCAGGCCTGGTGATTTGATTTGGTTACAAAGAGACTTTGAGGCCGTTATTATAGAGAGGAAATCAGAATACGTCTAATTTGATTAATGGTTTCCGGATCTAGCAGCAGTTCTTGTTGAGCATTCTTTAAATAACTTTTGGCTTCTTCGGTGATATAAGAACCCAGTGAAATTTCATTGACGATCATATTGGAAATTTTGACCATCGCCATCATCCCCCGAATTTTTTCCTGCCCCATATCATTGCGCTCGGTATGATGATGCATAATCACATTCAACATTTCAACCGGCAGTTTCCAGCGCTGACCAAGCAGGATGCCGATATCCATATGCGAAGTACCATACTTCTCAATCTCTTTATGAACACCGCTGATGGGACTGGAATTGGTGAGCGAAAAAAACTTAGGATAGGTCTCCGGTTCTTTGGTAGCGAGCAACAGCGCCCCACCATTGTGAAACAAACCAATTAGATAGGCTTCGTCACGGCTGACCCCATCAACATACTCGGATAATTCTGCACAGCAAAAAGCCACATCCTTTGAATGTTCAATAATCTCCAAAACTTCACGGGTATTGAAAATATTTTTAAGCGCAGCTGCTAACACCAAATTTTTAAATTCGCGTAGCCTAGGCTGTCAACTGCTTCGCGAATACTATTGACCTGCCGTTTGAGTTTCATAATCGGCGAATTGACAATCCGAAGCACTTCACCCGACAATTTGGTGTTGGCAGAAATAATATTGGCAATATCTTGATTATTCGGAAATTTACATTGAAGTGCTTGCTGTAGTTCAAAAACTTCTTTGGGTAGATCGGGAATTTTTACGCCTTTTATCGCCGCCATGGCGGCTCTTAATCTCTGCTCCATCCGAGCCTCTTTTTAACGTTTTGTATTATTTATGCGGTTAGACAATGCTAAACGGTTTCGTCATCAATTAATCAAATTGTTATTCTATATCAACTTTTTAAAATGGGATGACCAATTTTGGATTCACAGTGTGAATTAACGTTTTAAATCGCTGTTGAATACGCTGTAAAGCTTCTGGCGTCTCACCTTCAAAACGCAGAACGATTACAGGCGTGGTATTCGAAGCCCGTATTAATCCCCAACCATCTTCAAAATCGACTCTGAGTCCATCCAAATCAAAAACCTGAGCGTCATCGAATTCTGCCTGTTCCCGAATTTTATCCATAAAGACATAAGGCTCGCCTTCTGCCATTTCAATTTCAATTTCAGGCGTGTTATAAGCATTGGGGAGTGTCGCAAACAATTCGGCTGCCGAACAGGGCGCTTTGGCAAGAATCTCTAACATTCTCGCCGCGGTATAAAGGCCATCATCAAAGCCATACCAGCGTTCTTTAAAAAACATGTGCCCGGACACTTCCCCCCCCAAAGCAGCACCGGTTTCGCGCATTTTTGCTTTCATGTAAGAATGACCGGTTTTCCACATCATCGGCCGACCGCCCGCCGCTTCCACCACCTTCGCCAATAAAGCACTGCACTTAATGTCATACAACACCAAAGCGCCCGGCACTCTGCTCAAAACATCCTGAGCATAAAGCATCAATTGTCGATCAGGATACAACGGCTTGCCTTCATTATCGACCACGCCACAGCGATCACCATCACCATCAAATGCAATGCCGAGATTGGCGCCGGTCAATAAAACGGTTTGAGACAAGGTTTCCAGGTTTTTAAGTTTGGCCGGATCCGGATGGTGATTCGGGAAATGACCATCGACGTCACAAAACAACTCAACCACTTCACACCCCAGCCGGCGCAATAGCTCGGGCGCAAAAGCGCCGGCGACACCATTGCCGGCATCCACAACCACCTTTAAGGGTTTCACCAATTGAATATCTTCTAAAATGCGAGCTTGATAAGCAGCCGAAATCGACACGGGAAGAATTTGCCCAGGCCTGGGTAATGTTTCAAAACAATTCTGATCAATACGCCGTTTCAACGCTTGAATGGCATCCCCATACAAGGTGACGCCTTGTATCACTATTTTAATCCCATTGTAATGAGGCGGATTATGAGAGCCGGTTAACATCACACAAGAATTGACGCCATCCAGTGTTTCGGCGGCGAAATAACACATGGGCGTCATCACCTGCCCTAGATCAATGACCGAAATGCCCATTTGCGTCAAACCACGAACCATGGCATCGGCAAAGCGTTGCGCCGATAAGCGCCCATCTCTGCCCAACACCACTTGCGTTTCACCGGCAACAATCAGTTCACCGGCAATCGCTTGACCAATTTTTTCGACGCCAAATTCCGTTAAGGTTTCATCCACCACCCCACGAATATCGTAGGTTCTAAAAATACTGCTATCCACTGGATTGTTCACAGTCTATTCCTTAACAAAATTGTAGAGACCTTTGCACGAAATGGCGACCCGAATAAAAATGGCTAAAATTTACCCTATTTTTGGTTCGCGTCCCACTCATGCAAAGGTTTTTGGGTAATCTTATGACCTTGAGATGACATTGGAATGACAATTTTAATGCTGTCCGGTATGCCCAAATCCACCTTCTCCCCGCTCGGTGGCTTCTCCAAACTCTGTCACCTCTGTAAAAACGGGTTGTAATACCGGCACGATCACCATTTGCGCAATACGCTCTCCGACATGGATGGTATAAGCCGTTTCGCTGCGATTCCAACACGACACCATTAAGGGTCCTTGATAATCGGAATCGATTAAGCCAACCAAATTCCCTAAAACGATGCCATGCTTATGTCCTAACCCGGATCTAGGCAATATCATCGCGGCTAAACCGGGATCATCCAAATGAATCGCCATGCCGGTTGGAATCAGCGCGGTCTCACCGGGCGCCAAGATCAAATCGGTTTCTAAACACGCCCGCAAATCCAACCCCGCTGAACCGGCAGTTCCATAATGCGGCATTTCAATTTCCTTTCCCAGCCGGGGATCCAAAATCTTATATTCGACTTGTAGTGTCATAATGGTTCTGTTCCTTAATAATAAATGGGATAACAATTAAAGGCATGCGCAACTCGGTTAATCCCATTGTTGCATAATGGCCTCTAGTACACCATGGGCTTGCGCATTTTTAGTGGCACGGGGCAAGGCCACTTCTCCTTGTTCTGAGATAAGGGTTAATGCCGTGTCAGCCGTATCAAACCCCAGCGTTTCGCCGACTGAATTGGCACAGATTAAATCCAAATTTTTTGTGCGTCGTTTTTGTCTTGCAAACGCTAATAAATCGGTGGTTTCAGCAGCAAACCCAACCACGAACGGCTTATCCGTTTGTTGTGCAACCCAAGCAACAATATCCGGATTTTTGACCAGTGTTAACGTCATTTCATCTTGATCTGAGGATTTTTTCAGTTTATTTTTCGCCACGGTTTCAGGGCGAAAATCCGCCACTGCTGCTGCACTGATCAACACGTCCTGCACAGCATAATGCGCTTGAACCACATCAAACATTTGAAGCGCCGTACGCACATTGATGCGATGGATGCCTTCTGAAGCAAATAACGCAACCGGCCCGGCCACTAAAGTGACCTCTGCACCCAGTTTATGCGCCACTTCTGCCAGTGCGAAGCCCATTTTTCCTGAACTGCGATTGCCTATAAATCTGACCGGGTCTATCGCTTCATAGGTCGGGCCGGCGGTGATTAGCACCCGCTTTCCTTGCCAAAATGCGCTTAATTTCGACCAGGCCTGGCCATTTTTGGCGATTTTTTCGGTCAATTCGGTAATCCGGTTCAAGATATCAAGCGGTTCCGGCATCCGTCCTGCACCTTCTTCACCACAGGCTTGCGTTCCCACTGCCGGCGCTATCACCTCCATGCCACGCAACTGTAAAACCGAAACATTTTCTTGAGTCGCTTGATTCGCCCACATCTGTTGATTCATGGCAGGCGCAACCAAAATCGGTCGATCGGTTGCCAGACAAAGCGTCGTCAATAAATCATCCGCACGCCCCATTCTGAGTTTCGCCAAGGTTTCAGCAGAACAAGGCGCAATCACCACGCTATCGGCCCATCTGGCCAACTCAATATGCCCCATGCCCGCTTCTTGATCGTTATCAAACAGCTGATCTCGCACCGGACGCCCGGAAAGCGCTTGAAAGGAAAGCGGCTGAATAAACTGTTTGGCACCCGAGGTCATCACCACTTGAACTTCATGCCCTGCCTTACGACAGAGCCTGACCAATTCTAAAGATTTATAAGCGGCAATACCGCCTGTGACACCCAATAGGATATTCATACAGAAACCAACGCCTTTAATTCATCCAGCAATTTAACAGGGCGACCATTTTTAACCGTGACACCAATCATCTTAGCGGCCAACACCAGTGTGCCATCTTTACGGACAATATTTTGCAAAAACGCCACCTTAGCAGGCCCTTCTAGCACCAACTGAACTTGCACCACAAACCAATCATTAGGCCTTAATGACGCCTTATAATCTAATTCAGCGCGAACCACCATTAAATGAATGCCTTGCTCGGTCACTTCGGCAAAATGAATGCCATTGGCCAATAAAAACGCATGGCGTGCATGTTCCAAATAGTTTTGATAAACCGCATTATTGACCACGCCTTGCAAATCGCACTCATAGTCACGAACGCGCATTTCAAGCTCAAACATTGCCTGACTTTCCTCTTTGACTTAAGATAGCGCTTATCTTATCAAAAAAGCGCAAAAACATGGCAATTACCGACTGGCATGAAAATGATCGACCTCGTGAAAAATTACTCCGCTATGGTTCTGCACAGCTTTCGGATGCAGAATTGCTGGCCATTTTTTTGCGTGTGGGCGTCAAAGGAAAAAGTGCGGTTGAGTTGGCTCAGGATCTGTTAGATCACTTTGGCAGTCTGCACCGGTTATTAACCAGTGATGAGGCCGATTTTTGCAGCGCCAAAGGTTTGGGGCAGGCTAAATATGTACAGATGCGTGCCGTGTTAGAAATGTCACGTCGGCACTTCGAATCGGGGCTAACCAAGGGAGATGCCTTGACCCAACCCGAAGCGGTGGCACGACTGTTACAACACCACCTAGGCAATCAATCTCGTGAAACCTTTGGGATCATCCTACTGGATCAACAACATCAGTTTATCCAATTCAAACCTCTCTTTACCGGCACGCTGAACCAAGCATCCGTTCATGCCAGAGAAGTGGTGATCTGTGCTTTAGAACACCAAGCGGCTGCCGTTATTTTGGCGCATAATCATCCGTCAGGAGACCCAACCCCCAGCGAAGCGGATAAACGGTTAACGCAACATCTGCAACAAGCTTTAGCATTAGTCGAAGTGCGCTGCCTGGATCATGTTATTTTAGGGGATCATGGTCGTTGGGTCTCGCTGGCACAAACAGGAGAAATGCCTTAATGCTGACCATTATTCAACGCATTGGATGGACTTGGCTAACGCTATTGCTGTGTTTTTGGGCCAGCTGGCTAACCTTGGCACAGGTCAATTTTGGCTACCCGCTTTGGCATGACTATGCCGGTATTGGCGACCACATTGAACGGTATGCCCCTTTAAATTTATACCGTAAGGGGTTTGAAGAAACCTCAGCTGAAACACGCTATCAGTTGTTTGCCGACATCGTTAAAGCCATTCACCATCACGGAGAGGGACTGGAAAAACTTTACTATGAAACGCCACAATATCGCGTTGCGCTATTGCGTCCGGCTGAAATTGTTCATTTAAAGGATGTTGCTCATCTCATTTCCATTTTGCAGACCGCCGCGCTCTATGGTTTGATTATTTGGCTGTTATGGACGGGCTTTATGATTTATCGACATCGCTACCCTTCGAGCAAACAGCTGCTAACGGCGGGGACATTAGGGGCACTCGGGCTGCTGGTTCCGATTTTAATTTGGGGGCCGGAAACGGTGTTCTATCAACTTCATATATGGATTTTCCCGGAACAACACCAATGGTTTTTTTATTATCAAGAATCCTTAATGAGCACCATGATGAAGGCTCCGGATCTCTTTGGCTATATTTTTGTCTGCTTAATGGTTGTCACCACCGGGCTTTTCATCTTGGTTCACCCACTTTTACGCCGCTTATCTCAAAGACACCAACGCTAAAACCCTGTTGCGGATACCTTGACAATAAACTTGCTTTTTAAGTCAGTTTTAGGCATAATCTCGCTTCTTGTTTTTTACGGGTTGCTAATAAAGGATTCCCCCCTTTTATTGGGATCGTTTTAACATAGAAATATTCGAATATTTTTAATGTGTGAGTGTTCAACATTCATTTTTTTGAGAGGAATTGAGAAATGTCTAAAATTTGCCAAGTAACAGGGAAAAAACCTGTTGTCGGTAACAATGTTTCCCACTCTCATCGTAAGACTCGTCGTCGTTTTGAACCTAATCTACAAACACATCGTTTTTGGGTTGAAAATGAAAACCGTTTTGTCAAACTTCGTCTTTCCACTTCCGGAATGCGAGTGATTGATAAGAATGGTATTGAGTCCGTGTTGGCAGAAATGCGTGCACGTGGTGAGAAAGTTTAAGGGAGCCCGACATGCGCGATAAAATTAAACTTCAATCGACAGAAAGCGCTTATTTTTATACTACGGATAAAAATAAACGTAACATGGCCGGCAAATTTGAGATCAAAAAATATGATCCCGTTTTGCGTAAACATGTTCTCTTTAAAGAAGCAAAAATTAAGTAAGTCATTAAATCGGTTTTACCCAAACCATTTAATCAAACCCGGCTCACAAGGCCGGGTTTTTTTATAAACCCTTTTCGCTTTGAAAATCTTTCACCATGACAATCTGATTGCGTCCATTTTGCTTAGCTTGATACAAAGCATTATCGACTAAATAGTATAAGGCCTCAGAGTCGGTTAAATCCGCTGCCGGAACAAATGCCGCCCCAATTGACACGGTCATCACTTTAAATTCAGACGCGTTATTTTTTATCTCCAACGCCATTACTCGAACGCAAAGTTCTTCCAAGTGCGTTTGAAACGCCTGTTCATTGTCAAAATCGCTGAGAACCCAAAACTCTTCACCTCCCATTCTAAACACAAAATCGGATGCGCGATTAAAGTGGCTTGTCAATGTCTCGGCAACTTGCTGAAGAACCTCATCACCTTTTTGATGACCGTATGTATCATTAATTTTCTTGAAATAATCAATATCCAATAAGGCTATTGACAGCGCATTGCCATGCCGTTTTGCACGATTAATTTCCTTAGAGAAGGTTTGCGTAAAATAACGTCGATTATAAAGATGGGTTAATTCATCTGTAATCGCCAATTGTTCAATGCGTTTACGCTCAGTAATATTCACTCGGGTTGCCCATATTTTATCAATATGCCCCCAAAAATCTTTAACAGGGGTCAGCGTCAGCACCACTGAATAGGTTGAATTATCTTTGGTTTTACCATCAATTTCACCTTCCCAAGGTTTCCCGGAAAAAACTTGTTTCTTAATCTTTTCAAGCGCCTTATCGGTTAATTTTTGGGTTGCCATGCTGGTGTAATCTCGCCCCAATAATTCATTTTTTGAATAGCCCGTCAGTTGGCAATAGGCATCACTGACCCAGATAAATTGAAACGTTTTGGCATCAATTAGGGTTGCATAGGTCAATTCATGAATTTGATTAATATAGCTTTGACGCTGATTTTTTTGATAACGAAAAATAAAAATAATCGCCAACATCAATAGCAAAGCCGTCAGAAAAGAGATGCCGATTTGAAACAACTCTGTTTTATCAAAATGGCGCACCATATTGAGTTGAATCCAGCGACTAAAAATCGTGCTTCGTTCTGATTCAGAAACCGAGTCTAAGGCTTTTTGCAAGATACTGAATAAAATGGGATTATTACGTTGAACCCCAATCGCCAACTCAAACCGGTGTGAGGATTGACCAATAATATGCACGCCCGTTAAGCCATATTGATTGATGGCATAATTAATGGCGCCCAAATTTCCGGAATAGGCTTTGGCGCGTCCTTCAATGACCGCTTCAATCCCTTCTTTCACCGAGCCAACTTTTAACATCTGAATTTGCGGATACTTTTGGGTCAAAAACTCTTCTGACCAATAGCCTTCTACCACCGCAATCACTTCACCATTGAGCTGCTCATAGCCCGATACGGCTGACAACCGGTCAGACCCCAGTAACACCATTGGAAAAGATAAATAAGGCTTGGTAAAGCGCATATAAGCGGTTCTTTCTGGCGTGGCCACCGCTGCGGAATAGATATCATAATGCCCCAGCTGAGTTTGCTTGACCAAAGCATCCCAACTGATATCTGTAACCGGTTGAAATTGAAGCCCCGTCCTCTGCGAAATCAACTTGAAGTAATCTGCGGCGATCCCCCGATATTGTCCTTCATTATCGATAAATTCAAAGGGTGCCCAATTAATATCATTGGCCATCTTAACAACCGGATACGCCCGAATATAATCTTGTTCTTCTTTAGAGAGCATTAGGCGGTGAGGGTGAATTAAAAATTGGTTTATATCCAGGTTGTCAAATTGAGTTTCATTGATAAATCCCGACTCTTTCGCATCGACAATGGTTGCCACCAATTTTTCGGGGGAAACGGCTCCGATGGGGACAGACCCCGAACGAACATAGGCTTCTGTTTTAGCGGCCTCATCGATGAGTGCATCACGTGTTTTGACGACAGGATAGTTCGCCATTAAGTAGTCCACCACCTCTTCAGGATGGGCTAATGCGTATTCCCACCCTTGAATCGTTGCTTTTCTAAAGGCTTCAACCGCCTCAGGAGATTGGGTTGCCATCTTTTTTGAGGTAATGACCAAATCTCCGTAACTTTGCACCCCAAAAGATTTAGGATCCACAATATAGTAGGGAACCTTTTGTTGCTGTAAGCGATAGGGTTCATTGGTCATATAAGCAGCATAAAAGTCCACTTTATGGTCAATAAAATCTTGTAAATTACCCGAAGAAGGCACCTCTAAAATGGGCGTTTTTATTTGCATTTTGGCTTTATTGAGCAGGCCTTGTATTTGTAAATTGCCGAAATGCATGACCTTTTTGCCCGAAAAGTCGGAAAGGTCTTTCAACGGTCTGTGCGACAGTAACACCATGGGTGAAAATTGAAATGAACTCATCACCAAACGAATCGGCGCCCCTCTGGCAAAATCGACCGCTAAGGAACTGTAACCCACTGAAAAATCAGCCCGTCCGGAAACCACTTCATCTAACACCTTAACACCCTGTTGCCAAGTTTTTAGGGTGACCGCTAATCCGGCTTTTTGATAAAAACCTTGTTGAAGCGCCGCGTAAAATCCGGCGTATTGAAACTGATGATGCCAATTAAATTGCACACTGATCGGAATAGAAGGCGCGGGGGCAGGCTGCGCTTGGGTCGTAAAGGACGACGCCCATAGCACCCATATGAGTAAGCAGCAAAACTTGAGTTTTGAAAGGATCATAACGAAAGAACAATGGCTAAGGTTGAAATCTTCATCACTCGATTATAACCAAATTCTTATGTGCATCGAACTATTTTGTACTAGAGACCTATACATGAGTGGGGCGCGAAAGACAAATGTGGGAAATTTTAACGCTTTTTATTGGTGATGCCATCTCGTGCAAAGGCCTCATTCAGGTAAAGAGACCTAAAATATTACACCGATTGGAAACCTTATTGCTGTTGACCCATGTTAAACGGGTCAACTAGTGAAGTAGCTCGCTACCATAGCAACGCTTTTTAAAGGATTGGGTGGCGGGTGGAATTTTTGCCCAATTTTCCGGGAAGGTTTTGGTTTGGAAATCGCGCATGGCTTCAAAGGCATCATCGATCATTTTAAAACTGGCAACGGCGCCCTGAGCATTTCTAACACAATAACCAAACTCATCACTGTCTAAAAAATATTGACTGGTATTCATGATTTATCTCCTTGTGTATCAGTGGTTCTATATAACTGTCTTTGATACTTTTTATATCGGCCATCTGTCTAAAAATCACAATTTAATTTAGAATGGCGCCAAAACAGAACCCTTAAAAACCCTTTACAGAGAATAGAAGAAAGAATCATGCCAGAACTCCCTGAAGTGGAAACCACCAAAAAAGGCATCCAACCCAAAACGACGGGACAGGTTATTCAATCGATTGTGATTCGAAATGGGTCTTTGCGTTGGCCGGTAGATAACGCCCTAAGCCAAATTTTGCCAGGCCTGGTCATTTTATCGGTGGAAAGACGGGCTAAATACTTATTATTAGCAACCGCATCCGGGCATATTATTATTCATCTGGGGATGTCAGGCAATTTACGCGTGCTCCCTCAATCGACACCTGTCCGAAAACATGACCATATCGATTTGATTTTGGATAATGGTTGGCTATTACGTTATCACGACCCCAGACGATTTGGCTGTTGGCTATGGACGGAGCAACCTTTGAATCAACACCCGCTATTTAAACATTTGGGACCGGAACCTTTAACGGCAGCATTTAATGCAGAAACCCTCTCTCAGCAACTGGTCAATCGTACTTTGGCGATTAAGCATGCGATTATGCAAAACACGGTGGTTGTCGGTGTGGGCAATATCTATGCGAATGAGGCACTGTTTATGAGCAAGATTCATCCGCGTCGACCTGCCAAGAGTTTAACAGCGGATGAAATTGCCGCTTTAGTCACCGCGATTAAACAAGTTTTATCAAATGCGATTGCCCAAGGCGGAACCACCTTAAAAGATTTTTTGACCCCGGATGGCAAGCCCGGCTATTTTGAACAACAATTACAGGTTTATGGACGGGTTAATCAACCCTGTATTCATTGCCGAAAACCGATTCAAAAAATAATTCAAAATCAACGTGCCAGCTATTTTTGTACTGGTTGTCAAGGTGACTTCGATTTGACTTGAGCCAAGCCACCAAACCCTTTAAGATACAGACTTAGCAGCGACCAATGAGACACTCATGCACACAGTGATTTATAACAAATTAAGACGCTTCTTTCATCAAAGCCCATTAAAGGGATACAGTGTGTTATTGACTGCGACGCTGATGGGATTATTGATTTTATCAAGTTGCGAATTTCAATCCAATTCAACAGAGACAGTCACCAGTTGGCCAATGCTCAAAGATTGCTCGTTACATCAGCAAGCTTGCGAAGCCAAACAAGCACAGCAAAGTGTTCGACTTCAAATCAGCCCAAAACCGATTAAGGTTGCACGCATGTTAGAAGTGGACGTGCAATTACAGGGCATCAATGCCCAGAAAGTAGAACTGGATATTGCGGGTGAGAATATGTATATGGGCTATAATCGCGTGCCGTTAGCCGCAGTCCCCAATCAACCCGGTTACTTTCGCGGACAATCTATGCTGGCATTCTGTACACTGGACGACATGCACTGGCAAGTTTCCGTGTTAATCACCCAACCAAATAATCAGGTATTGGTCGTGCCGTTTGCACTCGATACCCCACGGCGTTAGCAGTTCAACTTACTCGTCTAAAGGAAGTTTTAAACGATGGCATCACAAAAATGGTTTCAACAGTCGATCCAAGATACCCTTGACACGCTGGGTACCGATATCAAAACAGGCTTAAACCCTGCTGTTCGTCAACAAAAGCAAGCCGAATTTGGCAGCAATGCGTTAATTGCTTTTGCCAGGCTCTCTCCCATCAAACTATTTTTACGTCAACTCACAAACCCCTTATTGGTTATTTTGGCGATTGGTGCGCTATTGTCTTTCTACACCCACCATTTCGTCGATGCCATCGCTATTAGTGTGATTATTTTGATTAATGCGCTGATTAGTTTTATCCAAGAATTTAAAGCGCAAAAATCGATTGATGCGTTGCGCGATATGGCAGCGCCTCATTGTATGGTTAAGCAAGCCGGGCAATGGCAAAAAATTACGACCAGCCAATTGGTTCCGGGCGACATAATCAAATTATCAACCGGCGACATTATTCCGGCAGACTGCCGGTTTATCGAAACGGCGCACCTACAAGTCAATGAATCGGCACTTACGGGTGAATCAGATCTGATTGAAAAAAATAATCAATCCCTTGAGGATCCCTCCCCGGCGCTGGGAGATCAGTTCAATATGGGGTTTATGAGTACGTCCATCCATCATGGTCACGGCATAGCCATTGTCGTTGCGACGGGCATGGAGACAGAAGTCGGTAAAATCGCTACCTTAATGCAAACAACTGAAAACCGCTTAACCCCATTACAACTTCGGATTCAAACCCTATCTCACACCCTCATTTGGGCGGCACTCATTATTGTTGCCATTATTATCGGCATCGGTCTACTAAAAGGGCTCACCTTTTCCGCATTGGTAAACACCAGTATTTCATTGGCGGTTGCAGCCATTCCAGAAGGCTTACCCACTTTAGTGACCATTGTTTTAACCCTGGGCGCCGGACAAATGATGCGTAATAATGCCTTGGCTAAACAGTTAGCATCTGTAGAAACACTGGGATCCACCTCCGTCATCTGTTCTGATAAAACGGGAACGCTTACCCAAAATAAAATGCAAGTGGTGCAGTGTTGGGCATCTGGAGAGCATTACCAAATCAGCGGAAGCGGATATCAGCCACTGGGTCATTTTGTAGATAAAACAGGCGCAGAAATTGATCCAGGCTCACATTTCCATTTAACACAATTATTAAGTTATTCCGTCTTATGCAGCGAAGCGCTATTAGTGGAAAATGCCGGCCGTTATGATATCCAAGGACTGCCAACAGAAGGCGCGATAGTGGTCGCTGCTGCAAAAGCGGGGCTCAGCAAAGACGCCTTAAATCAACCATACCAACCTGTGCAAACCCATCCATTTGATGCCCACCGCAAAATGATGAGCGTCATTGTTCAAGAGCCCAATGGCCGCTATCTGTTAATCGTCAAAGGGGCACCGGATATTCTGCTAAAACATTCCGAAATTATTGCTTACCAAGACAAACACCTAGACCAGCTCAGCAATAGCCACTTGATTGACGAGGTCATTCATCAATTTGGCAGTCAGGCTTTAAGAACGTTAGCGGTGGCATATCGGGAGCTATCAGCAGACCAAGTCAATCTGCCCTTAGCGGAACTGGAAAGTCAACTGACCTTCTTAGGTGTCCACGGCATTATTGACCCGCCTCGTTCAGAAGCCATTCAAGCCATTAACGATTGCCATTCAGCGGGTATTCGCGTTGTGATGATTACCGGCGATCATGCCATTACCGCTAAGGCAATTGCTAAAAAAATGGGGATTATTGACTCAGATGAGGCGCTGGTTATCAGTGGGGATGAACTCAACCAATTATCAGATACAGAATTGGAAAAGCGCGTTCCTCATGTAAGGGTTTTTGCACGGGTGACACCTGAACATAAGCTGAGAATCGTCCAAGCGTTGCAACAGAATGGTGAAGTGGTTGCCATGACAGGAGATGGCGTGAATGATGCCCCCGCCGTTCGTAAAGCTGACATTGGTATTGTCATGGGCATCACCGGGACGGGCGTCGCCAAAGAATCCGCAGACTTGATTTTACTTGATGATAATTTTGCCACCATTGTGCACGCAGTTCGAGAAGGACGACGCATTTATGACAATATTCGTAAATTTATTCGCCAAGGCTTAACGGCCAACGTCAGTGAAGTGTCAGCCATTTTGTTTGCCTTCCTGTTAATATCCGGCGAGCCATTACTCACCTTAGCGCCAATGATGATTTTATGGGTTAATCTGGTTAGCGATGGTATCCCTTCTTTGGCGTTAGGGGTGGACACGGCTGAAAGTGATGTAATGGCTCGTCAACCCAGACCCAGCCGAGAAAGTTTTTTTGCCCATCACCTCGGCAGCCGAATTTTAATTAGGGGGTTGGTGATGGGTGGCGTTAGTTATAGCCTATTTCAAGTGGCTATTAATTTGGGATCGCCCATTGACTACGCGCAAACCATTGCGTTTGCCACTTTGATTTTTGGCCAACTGTTTCATGTTTTCGATGCCAGAACATTTAGCACCCTTTATCATCGCAACCCCTTTTCAAATCAGTTACTGGTGGTTGCGGTTATCGGCTCTGCACTGCTGTCTCTATTGATGATTTATACCCCTTTCGGCAATCTCATTCTGGGAACCACCCCCTTATCATTTGAACACCTGATGATGGTGTGCTTTATTTCCGCCTTGCCGACGTTTATTCTATCAGCACTGAAAGAACTCTTTAATTGGTCTTGGTTATAAATCAGCAGATACCCCGATTACCCCCGGATAATAACAACGGGTACTGCTAGACAGGTGAGATAATTTTCAGGTAACCTTTTAGCATGATTCAACTTTATACAAAAAAGCTTTCTAACTGGCTGGGTGTATTGACCTCGCCTGTCAGCCATACTGAAAAATGGGTGTCCGCATTCGGGGGATTTTTGGCTATTGCTGTCATGGTGTGGATCACACATCAATTTCTCGATTTGGACAGTAGCCTTGCCGTAATGGCTTCAATGGGCGCAACCGCAGTTCTGCTGTTTGCGGTTCCTCATAGCCCGCTATCTCAACCTTGGCCGGTGATTGGCGGCAACTTGATTTCGGGCACCATCGGTATCACCTGCTCCTTATATATTGAGCCGGCATGGCTAGCGGCCGGCCTAGCGGTTGGTCTGGCGATTATCAGTATGTATTATTTAAATTGTCTTCATCCTCCGGCTGGGGCAACCGCTTTATTAACCGTCCTAGGCAGTGAACCCATTCATCATCTCGGCTATCAATTTTTACTGACCCCCGTTCTGTTAAATTTAATATTAATTCTGACGGTTGCCGTCAGCTTTAATCGATTATTTTATTGGCGACGTTACCCTATATTTCTACAAAAATCGAAATCACGGACAATCGATATGGCCGATAGTCTTTCCCATGAAGATTTTTTGGCGGCGTTAAAGTCTGTCGATTCGTTTGTGGATATTCATGAAGCCGACTTAAAACGTATTTTAGGATTGGCATTGGCGCACCGTCAAACCGGTACGCTCAAACCGGAACAGATTCATCTAGGCGGTGTTTATAGCAATGGCAAACTGGGGCGAGCGTGGTCGATGCGTCGCATTGTGGATGAATCAAAAAGTGATGATCCGAATCAGGATTTTGTGATTTTTAAACAAATTGCCGGTAATGAGCGCAAAACCACCGACTGTATCACTCGCACCGAATTTGCACATTGGGCCAAACATGCTATGGTCATGGAAAATGGTTTATGGCATCGCCAAGACGACCCTTTGCCTTCTAAAACAACCTCTTCTAAAAAGTGAGTTGTTGATAGGACTAATAACTATTTTTGAGACAAGGCTTCAACCACGATCGGATGAACAAATTCAGAAACATTGCCGCCCAGTGCTGAAATTTCCCGGACTAAACTGGATGAAATAAACGCATACTGTTCTGCCGGGGTCATAAACATGGTTTCAACCTCCGGTGCCAATTTCCGGTTCATGGATGCCAGTTGAAATTCATATTCAAAATCAGAAACTGCGCGCAGCCCTCGTAACAACACCTGACCATCAACCTGACGAACAAAATCAACCAATAAGCCATTAAAGCTTATTACCTCAACATTATTCAGGCGTTGGGTGACTTGCTGAGCCAAGGCAACACGCTCATTTAGCGTGAATAATGATGTTTTATTACGATTGTCAGCGACGGCGATAATCAACCGATCGTAAAAACGTGCCGCACGCTCAATTAGGTCATAATGACCACAAGTAATCGGGTCAAATGTTCCAGGATAAACGGCTGTAATGTGCATAAAACCTCTCTTTACTTGGCTTAAGTTGAAATGTCATCCAAATGCCAAAGCGACATGTTAACTTGCGATGTGGTTTTTTCTCGATAAAGCTGCCAACCCTTTGGCAGTGACGGCCAGTGAAGTGACTTTTCTTGCTCTAAATACAACCAGGCCTGGTGATTTTTAAGCCAGTTTTGCTGAAAAATGTGTTCTAAAGCGGGTTGCATTAACCCTTTCCCAAAAGGCGGGTCTAAAAAGATTAAATCATAAGGCTGCGTACAGGGTTGCTGCAACCACTGCAAACTATCCGTTTGATTGAGCTGAGCATTTTCGATTTTTAAGGTTTGTAAATTTTGCCGGAGTTGTTGCGCCGTATTGGCATCCCACTCTAAAAAATCAACCTGTGCCGCACCACGTGATAAGGCTTCCAACCCTAAAGCACCAGTACCCGCAAACACATCTAAGCCTTTCATCCCGGCAATTTCAAATTGCAACCAATTAAACAGCGTTTCTCTCATGCGGTCACTGGTTGGCCGTAACCCTTCCGCAGCACGCACCGGTAATTTTCGCCCCCGAAAATCACCACCAATGATGCGGATTTGACCTCGAAAAGAATTACGCTTGGCCGCCATCGGTTGCTTCTCCGGCATAAACTTGGTTTCGTCCCTGTTGTTTAGCGTGATACATATATTCATCTGCACGATTGACAAGTTGACTCATTGGTTCATTGCGTTGGAATTGCGTCACCCCTAAACTGATGGTTTGATGAATTTGCTCAGGATAAGTTTCCTCTTCCACTGCTGTTCGAATTTTTTCAGCCAACAACTTGGCTTGAGATAAGTCTGTATCTGGGCAAATCAAAATAAACTCTTCCCCACCCCAGCGTCCAAACACATCGGTTTTTCGTACACGATTTTGAACGACCTGCGTCACCTGGGTCAAAACCTGATCGCCGACTAGATGACCATAATCGTCATTGACGGACTTAAAATGATCTAGATCCATCATCACCAAGCTTAAGGGAGCCGGGTGCCGAGTGATTCTGGCGACTTCCTCCTCTAAGCGTTGATCTAAAAATTGACGGTTATAAACCCCCGTTAAGTGGTCAGTCACCGACAACACCGATAAGGCCATATTCACTTTTTGCAAATCCGCATGGGCTTGTTTTAATTTACGGTTATAAACCATAACCACAATTAAAATCAGTAAAATCGGGGTGACGATTGCAAACACTTGTCCCCAGTTATAGCGTTTCTGATAGGTTACCTGTAACCAGTGATTGGTCATCTCCGCTTTTTGCTTGGCGGGAATCTGTTGTAATACTTTTTGTAAAATGGAATGCAATATCGGCCAATCCTTGCGCACCGCTATCGCAATATCCGCACTGAACGGCAACTCTCCCGCAATATGTAAATTGGTTAAGCCTGAATGCTTAATGTAATGCCCAATCACCGCCACATTATCAATATAACCATAGGCTTGACCTGAGGCGACAGCCGCCAAACCCGCCTCGATAGACGACACCAAAATCAAAGGCTGTTTTGGATAAAATTTTTGCATCTTGTCATGGGCAGCATAATCTTTAACCACCGCAATCCGCTTACCTTCAATTTGTGAAAAATTGGCAATATAGGAGGAGCCTTCTCGGGCAGCAATGACCATCGGCGCTTTGAAATAAGGTGAGGTAAAGGTCAAATAACCTTGCCGTTCTTCTGAAGAAATGACTGCCGACAACACATCCAACTGTTTTGCTTGAATGGCTTGAAGGGTTTGCGACCAGTTCAGTTCGAGTGCGGGTTGAAACCGGCTACCGGTTTGTTGCTGAATGACCTTAAAAATATCATTTGCTAAGCCTTGGTAGTGGCCTTGCTCATCGATAAACTCTAACGGGGCATAGGCTCGATCAACGCCAACCCGAATCACTGGGTGAGCCTTTAACCAGGCCTTTTCTTGCGCTGTGAATGACCACGCATTTTGACTTGGACGATAAATCCCATTAGATAAATCAAGTGAATTCTTGATTAGCCCTTGTCGGCGAAATAATTCCGCAATAAATTGCAACCGACCCTCATCCAATGTGCCAATGGGCGTGGTGTGCAAAGCCATCACTTCTTCAATGGCTCTGGCCTCAAACATTAAATGTTGAAGGTTTTTCGCCGGAGAATAGTGTTCCAAGATATATTGTGCCATCTCTTGTTGATGCTGCATCGCATATTGCCACCCGCGTAGGGTGGCACGACGCATTTTGGCAACTCGTTCAGGGTGTTGCTTTAATTCTTTTTGACTGGTAAAAAGCATATCGCCATAGGTATCAATCCCATAGTGCATCGGATTGATAATATTCACCTCAACACCTTGCTGGCGAAAGAAATAGGCTTCATTCGTTGAATATCCTGCGACAGCATCGACTTCCCCTCGAACCAACATATTGATGTCGGTTTTTAAAGTACGTTGAACGGTGGGATTGACCCCAGCCTGCTCTAACATGGCGAGGACAGAAAACCCATCTGCATCTTTATTATAAAAGCCCATCTTTTTATTTTTTAACGCATAGGGACTGCTAATACCAGAACTGGCGAGGGTATATAACACCTGAGGGGAATGTTGAAAAATGGGCGTCACAATAACAACCGGATGCCCCTTGGCTTGATACAACAATAAAACCGAGTCGGAAATACTGTAATCGACATCACCATCGATCACTTGTTGAATGGTATTTTCATGGAAGTCACGTTCTTGGATATCCACATCCAAGCCTTCCTCTTGAAAATAGCCTTGTTTTTGGGCAGCGTAGTAGCCTGCAAACTGGAACTGATGAAACCACTTTAATTTTAAGGTAACTTTTTCAAGGGCTTGGCTAGACGCTGCTTGTTCTGCGGCCAGAATGCTCAACGAAGCACTTGCCATTGACAACCAAACTGTCGAGAGTATACAAATGCGCAAATAACGTTTTAGCATAGAGCCTGTGCCCCCAAAAAAAGACAACCATTTTAAATCATTCGGTTTCAATTAGGGGGCGCTTTTAGATAAATCAAAGCATTAGTTTGCATCACCGCTCGTATCAAGTGTTGGTGACATACCCAGCGTTAAGGTTAGCATGGTGTCAGGGTGGATTCGTTTTTGCCAAGCAGCTAACACCCTAGCCTTATCTAAAGCGGCCATTTTCTTGGGGAACTGCTCTAAATAATCTAATGGCAGATCATAAAAACCGATCATCGACACATAGCCCAAAATTTTGGCATTGCTGTCAATTCGTAATGGAAAACCTCCCATCAAATTACTTTTAATGTCTGCCAGCTTTTCCTCTGAAAAGCCTTTCATAAAATCCTCTAAGGTGGCTTTTACCACTTGATCTGCCTTGGCAATCGACGCATTTTGGGTTGATAACCCAATCAAAAATGGCCCCGGAACCTTCATCGGATAAAACCCACTGGAAACCCCATATACCAGCCCTCGCTTTTCACGAACCTCTTCCATTAATAAAGAGCCAAAACCACTCCCACCCAATAAGTGGTTACCTAAAAACAGCGCATAATAATCTGGATCGCCCCTTTGAACCCCTAATTGCGCCAGTCGATATTGCGTTTGGGTTGCTTTGAACGGAATATGTTTTTGACTGGCTCGTGTCAAAACACCGGGCTGCGGTAACAAGCGGGGCTTTTCGCCTGTTGCGAGCGATCGGGTTAATCGCTCTGCCATAGTGCGTGCTTGCGCTCGACTGACCGCGCCAACCAAAGTTACCTGCGCATTGGCCGCCACATAATATTGACGATAAAAGTCTTCCAGTTGCTGAGCGGTTAGGCTGTCGATCGTTTCAAGACTGCCGGATACGGGGTGCGCATAAGGATGCTCACCATAGAGTTCTGCCCATAATGCATCACCCATTAACGCGCTTGGTTGAGATTGCTTTTGTTGCAATGCGACCGTTAAGCGTGCCTTTTCACGTGCTACGATAGCCGGATTAAACTGAGCCTGAGTGGCCAATTCAACAAATAAATCAAACCCGGGATTGAGTATATCGGTACGCGTTAAACTTCTAAATGACAAAGCGGCTGAATCCCGCCCAACGGATTGTCCCAACTGAACACCCAGCGCACTCAATTTTTCAGTCAGTGCATTTTCATCCCAATTTGGCGTTTGGGTGCCTATTAAGCTATTGGTGAGGGCGGCCAAACCATAGGATTTACCATCACGTGCGGATCCTGCATCCAATAACAACTCGACATCGACCATTGGCAATTCCGGTGCATAAACATAAAGGACTTTTGCACCATTTGAGGTTTGCCAGGTTTGGATATCAACGGATGCCTGAGCGGGCATAATGAACAGGCTCACCCAAAAACTCAACCATAACGGCAGATACAGTGCCTGTTTCATCTTTGACCTCCATGAAATGATTTGTAGGGTTTAGACAGGGCAACGTCTCCATTGGGTTTTAAGCTTGCCACGGTGACGCTATCTTTAGAAAAGTACTTTTTCGCCACGGCTTGAACCTGCTCCGGGGTCACTTGCCTTAAGCGCTCAATCCACTGGTCATAGGTTTCAATCGGAAGCCCAATACTGGTCAAAGAACCCAATATCATCGCTTGTGCCTCAATGGAATCTTGATGAAAGACATACTGTGCCTCTGCTTGTGCGAGAATTTTTTGCAAATCCTTTGGCTTAATCAGCGAGGATTGCAATTGTTGCAACGCCTGCCAAATAGCGGCTTCAGCATCCGCTAAGGTTTTATCTTGTGCCGGGGTTGCGCTGAGGGTAAATAAACTGGTTGCGCGACTGGTTTCATCATAGCGAGCCGAAGCTGAGGCTAATACCTTCTGTTCTCGAATCAGATTTTTATTGAATCTGGCACTGTCGTCACCGGCTAAAACACTGGCCAAAACCGATAGGGCATAAACTTCTTGTAGGTCAGTCGCGGTCACCAGGGACGGTGTATGAAACCCCATCATTAAGGTCGGGGATTGAACGGCTGCCTTTAATTCAATACGGCGCTGCCCTGACTGTGTCACTTCGATTTGTGGCTTAGGCGGATCAATTTTTTCTGGTGAATGCACGCCATAATAGCGTTTTGCCCATTCGAATACCTGCTGTGGATCGACATCTCCGACCACGACTAAGGTGGCGTTATTGGGCGCATACCATTGTTGATACCAAGACTTTAAATCTTGCAGGGTGTAATTTTGAATATCCGACATCCAACCAATGACGGGATGATGTGACGGGCTATTTAAAAAAGCACTGGCTCGAAATAATTCATAAAGTTTTGAACGTGGGTTATCTTCGGTTCGCATGCGACGTTCTTCAGCAATGACATCCCGTTCCGTTTGAAAATCGGCTTCTTTTAAAACCAAATTGCGCATTCGATCCGCTTCTAATGCCATTACGGTTTCTAAATGCTGACGCCCCACCACTTGATAATAGGCGGTGTAATCATAAGAGGTAAATGCATTTTCTTGACCGCCAAGCTTTGAAACTCGCTTAGAGAATTCACCCGCTTTATAACGCTTTGTGCCTTTAAACATCATATGTTCTAGCATATGTGACAAACCAGTAATGCCGCCATGTTCATAAGTTGAGCCAACGCGATACCAAACTTGCTGCACGACAACGGGCGCACGGTGGTCTTCTTTGACCAAGACTTGCATGCCGTTTGTCAGCTCGAATTTTGTTAAGGTGGCGTGAGCCGGTATCACACCCACCGTCATCATCACAAACAGTATGATTTGATTCAATTCTTTTATCATCTTTCTGCTCTTCATCCGGTTGGAATCCTCTCAAATCCGTTAGTTTTGTTTTATAATGGTTGGCTGATAACGTGTATCGGTTTCATAATATAACGCAAATCAAGTGTTCAAGTATGAACGAAACTTGAAAGAATGACACAGGGATATCAACCAATTTTTATGCTTAGTTTTTTAAAACGCTCAAAAAACCAGCCTTCAGATGCCACAGACGCTGTCAGCAACAACGATTCTTTTGAGTCAGAACGGCTTGAGTCTCAAACCGAGAAGACATCAAAAACCACCAGGCCTGGGTGGTTTACCAAGCTTAAAGGCAGTTTAACCAAAACCCGTTCAGGGCTAACCGATGGTTTAAGCCGTTTGATTTTAGGCCGTAAAGAAATTGATGATGATTTGCTTGAAGAGTTGGAAATGCTGTTACTCAGCGCGGATATTGGTATTGATGCGACGGATAAAATCATTCAGCGATTGACTGAACAAGTTTCTAGAAAAGTGCTCAAACACCCGGATGCATTGATGAGTGCCCTTAAAGAACAACTTAACCAACTATTGATCCCTGTGTCAGTCCCTTTAGAGATCCCTAGTCAGTCAAAACCCTATGTTATTTTAATGGTGGGTGTCAATGGCGTAGGCAAAACCACAACCATTGGGAAGTTAGCGAAACAGTTACAAACCCAAGGAAAATCGGTGATGTTGGCAGCGGGAGATACTTTCCGAGCGGCGGCTGTCGAGCAATTGCAAACCTGGGGCGAACGCAATCATATCTCAGTGATTGCTCAAAAAACTGGTGCAGATTCCGCAGCAGTGATTTTTGATGCGGTGCAATCAGCCACCGCTAAAAAAATTGACGTCGTTATTGCAGACACCGCAGGCAGATTACACACCCAAGATAATCTCATGGAAGAATTGAAAAAGGTAAAACGGGTGATTCAAAAAGTGGATGAACAAGCCCCCCATGAAGTGATGTTGGTGCTGGATGCCAGTACGGGTCAAAATGCCATTAATCAAGCGCAACAATTTCACCAGGCCGTTGAAGTCTCCGGGCTGACACTGACCAAACTGGATGGCACAGCCAAAGGTGGCATTCTGTTTGCCCTAGCGGAAAAATTAGCGATCCCTGTCCGATTCATCGGCGTTGGCGAAGCCATAGATGATTTACGTCCTTTCGATGCAGAACAATTCACCGATGCCTTATTTGATGATACTGAATCCTCATAACCCTATACGATGAAATTGCCTGAGACTGACAACGCGCACCATCATTATGCTTTTAAAAAAGGCTATCGATTGGCATTAGAAGGCAAGCCACAATCTCACATGCCTAGTCAGATCCGGCAAGACAGTGAACTGCGCGATTATTTTCAGATGGGCTGGGAGCAACTGCAAGAAGAACTTAAAAATGGGGAAGACTGCCAGCAACGCACACCCTGGAGACAACGCGTTGCTTGGTATTTAATGATGTTACTCGCAGGCGTCGGCACGGCTTCTTTAATGATTTCCGAAAAAAACAAGGCACAACAACAACAGCAATTGAAAATTGACCAACCCGACCTTGTTGCAGAAAAACCACCAGGCCTGGTAAATTCTAAACCTGAAATCACTGCTGAATTACTCAGTTTAAGCCTGGATGAAGTGCCCGCTAAATCAAATCAAAAAGAGACAACCTCACAACCCGAACAGACGGCTACTAAACCAAAGCAATCGCTATTGACTAGCAACTTAGGCTTGCTAAGCACCCAACAACGGCAGGATTTAGAGCTAACACAACAACACCTTAGCCAGCAACAAACCGCATCACAAATTGATTTAGCCCCTGTGGTGACGAGTCCAATACAAATAAAACGCGCGCAATTAGGTCAAGTCGTTCGTCACAAAAAACTGATTAATCCATTCGATAAGACTGTCCCCAAATACATTCGAAAAGTCGCGTTTTTGACTGAAATTGCGCACGCACAAGGCCAAACAATCTATCATCGTTGGGTTTATAAAAGCCAAGAAATGGCCACTGTGGCACTGAAAATTGATAGCCCGCTTTTCCGAACTTGGTCTACCAAGCAATTAACCAGTGCCTGGGAAGGCTCTTGGCATATTGAGGTATTAAATGAACAGAAAGAAATCATTTTTCGGTATCATTTTCACTATATTCAATAACACAGTTTCATAAATGTACGGATCTAATATGGTTTTATCGAGTTACACAACACATTACAAAAAATGGATCATTATTTTTGCAACCCTCATGAGTGGGTGTTCTAGCAATCCTCCGAAAGTGAGTCATGATAATATTTGCTCCCTGTTTGAACATGATTCAGACTGGGAAGAGGCGGCTTATGATGCCCAAAAAAAGTGGGGCACGCCAGCTTATATCAGCATGGCTTTTGTTCATCAAGAATCTCGATTTAGTCACGATGCAAAACCGGAAAGAGACTATTTCTTAGGGATAATCCCTTTACCCAGACGATCGTCTTCTTATGGATACAGCCAGGCACAAGATCCGGTATGGTATGACTATCAAAAGGACACAGGGAACTGGTCAGCTCGACGTAACAACATTGATGATTCTATGGATTTTATTGGTTGGTATAACAATCAATCCCATAAACGAAACGGCATTTCTCGCAATGACACTTATAACCTCTATCTTGCTTATCATGAAGGGCAAGGTGGATTTGCCAGAAAAACCTATAACAATAAACCTTGGCTTAAAAAAGTGGCTTACAAAGTCACGCAAAGATCTATTCGATATAAAAAGCAACTTCAACAATGTGGTCATAGCCGATATTCACCACCTGTTTCAAGCCCTAAAAACAAGGGGAACTGCAATGCACCTTGGCCATTTTGCTAATAAAGATGCCCCGTCAATATTCGCCTATCCGAATCAAAAACACAAAAAAATAGCCACAATAAAGAGGCTATTTTCATTTCATTTGAGCAGGCTAAAAATAACGACGTTTATCAACCCTGATATTTTTCAAACACCAAAGACGCATTGGTGCCGCCAAAGCCAAAGCTATTGCTCATAATACGATTTAATCCTGCGGCTTCTTGTAATTCAGTCACAATTTGTACTTTTGCACATTCGCATTTGCTGTCTAGCGTATCAACATTGATCGATGGCGCAATGAAATCATTTTCTAACATCATCAGACTGTAAATAAGTTCATGTACGCCGGCTGCACCCAGAGAATGTCCTGACATCGACTTGGTAGAACTGATTTTGGGAATATTTTCACCAAACACTTCTTCTATGGCTGCAATTTCTTTCGCATCACCAACAGGGGTTGAAGTGCCATGTGGATTAATATAGTCAATTGTGCCTTGAACCGTTGATAATGCCATTTGCATACAGCGAACCGCGCCTTCTCCAGAAGGGGCAACCATATCATAGCCATCTGAATTAGCGCCATAGCCGGTAATTTCCGCATAAATTTTTGCACCACGAGCCAAAGCATGCTCCAACTCTTCTACAACGACCATACCACCGCCACCGGCAATCACAAACCCATCCCGGTTAGCGTCATAAGCTCGAGAAGCTTTTTCAGGCGTATCGTTATACTTAGTCGATAAAGCGCCCATCGCATCAAATAAGACGGACATGGTCCAGTGGAGTTCTTCGCCACCACCGGCAAAGACCACATCTTGTTTACCTAATTGAATTTGCTCTACGGCTGTCCCAATACAATGTGCAGAGGTTGAACAGGCTGAACTAATGGAGTAGTTTAGGCCTTTAATTTTAAACGGGGTCGCCAAGCATGCAGAAACGGTTGATCCCATAGTTCGGGTAACCATATAAGGCCCCACACGCTTAACACCTCGTGTTTTTGCCGTTTCAACCGCACCAACTGAATTACTGTTTGATCCGCCACCTGACCCGGCAACCAGACCGGTACGCGGATTTGAAACTTGCGTTTCTGTTAACCCGGAATCTTTAACCGCCTGATCCATTGCAATATAGCTGTAAGCAGCTGCATCGCCCATAAAACGTAATGCTTTACGGTTAATCAACTCGGCGAAATCAAGGTTTTTAACGGCACCATGCACTTGAGATCTGAGTCCGTTTTCAGCATATTCCGGTGCGAATACGATACCTGATTTGCCAGCACGTAAAGAAGCAGTCACTTCTTCTTTATTATTCCCTAGGCTGGAAACAATTCCAACACCTGTAATCACGACTCTTTTCATTTAAAAACTATCCGTATTTGTGAATAAACCTACTTTTAAGTCCTCGGCTGAATAAATTTCTCTCCCATCGACATATAAACGCGCATCACCAATACCCATATATAATTTTCTCTTGATAACCCGTTTCATATCAATGACATATTCAACTTTTTTAGCCGTTGGTAACACTTGTCCATAAAATTTGACTTCTTTCGAACCCAGTGCTCGGCCGCGACCTGGACCGCCTGTCCAGCCTAAAAAGAATCCAATCAGCTGCCACATCGCATCTAATCCTAAACAGCCGGGCATAACGGGATCCTCATTAAAGTGACAATCGAAGAACCACAAATCTTTATGCACATCCAACTCTGCTCGAATTTCTCCTTTGTCGAAAGCACCGCCTTCTTCTGAAATGTGTGTAATACGGTCAAACATTAACATTGGTGGCAAAGGAAGTTGGGCATTGCCGGGTCCAAAAAGTTCACCTCGACCACAAGAGAGTAATTCTTCTTTATTATAGCTAGACTGCTTTTCCATGTATTTTCCAGGTTTATTAAAATTTGACTGTATTATAACAGTAGAGCGTTTTGGATGACAATTCTATTCATGAATACAAAAAAGCCCACTGTTCCAAGGAACGCGGGCTTTGAATATGGTGCCGAAAGAGGGACTTGAACCCCCAACCTACTGATTACAAATCAGTTGCACTACCAGTTGTGCTATTTCGGCTGAATGCGGCGTATTATAAGGCGTTCGCCATTGATGTCAATATTTTTTTAACAACTTTGGATCATTTCCACCATGCCAATCAACGTTAAATCCGGAATAACCTCAAAATGTTTGTCTAACATAGGATTGAGTGTTTCAAAATCCCCGCCCGTACCAATATATCTAAATCGGCGACCTGTTTCTTCTTCAAGGTTATCTGCCAATGTATTTAGAAAAGCGCTCAACATAAAAAGCGTTCCCCCCGTAATAGCACGTCCCGTATCCTTCGCCAATAATTCAGTAACCACTGTCGGTTGGGTATCAGTAACCATGGGGATAGCAGTACGATCAAATAGTGACTGCTTCATCAAACCCAAACCAGGAACGATAAATCCGCCCTGGTGTTTTTTATCAATCACCATATCAACCGTTAATGCCGTACCTGCATCAACGATAATCGTCGGCTGACTTGAATGGGCACAAGCCCCTATCATCGCCATCCAACGATCAACGCCTAAACTTTCAAACCGATCATAACCACACACTAACCCACAACTTTCAGGTTGCGTCGCCAAAAAGGTAGGATAAATTTGAAAAGTTTGATGTATATACTGTGTCAAAGCCGCATTAAGGTCGGCACTGGCTACCGAGCAAACGTACACATTCGAAACATTATCAAAATTGTGATCAAATAATTCATTAAAACTATTTTGAACATCCGTATGATAATTTTCGGAACCTAAAAACTGATACCGCTCTTTTTCTAAAACAGCTAGCTTTAAAGTGGTATTGCCCAATTCAATAAAAATCTTCATAAAAATGGTAAGTTATCCTTTATTCGCTCGAACAGAAACACGGCTTGACTGATAGCACACTAAAGCATTATTGATTTTCAATTGCAGCTCGGCTTTTTCATTAACGCCAATATACTGTGCCTCTATGATTTGATCGGTATCATACACAATCACGGGTTGATTAGGCTGAAAATAATCATGCCTTGACCAGTAAGCTTGTGAAAAAGGCATTTCACAGTAACCTAAACTAAAGTGCTGATAAAGTGCGCCACTAAAATGGGTTATAAAGGATTGCTTGTCTAAGCTATTTAACGCGCTAACAGGATAATCACCTTCTTCAAGTTTAGGGGCACTTAAAAGATTTAATCCAATACCTATAACCATAAAATAGCGTTTGGTTACTGGATTCCTTTGAACTTCTAATAAGATACCGGCAACTTTACCGGATGCATTAAATAGATCATTAGGCCATTTTAATTGAATGGTATCGTTACAATTAGCGGTTAAATACTCATGCAATAGTAAGGCAACCTCTGCGCTCATAGAAGAGCGTATCGGCTCATTTAAAAGCACCGCATAAGATAGTGCCAAACCATGCTTAGCATGTAACCAGCTTCGACCCCTTTGACCATAACCTTGTGTCTGATTCTCAGTAAGACAAAGGGTGTTTTCAACCAGAAGACCCTCTGATATCTTTCGCTTCAAATAGCCACTCGTGGAATCAACCTCAGGTAAATAAATCACGTGAAAGTTACTATCGATTATCTGCATAAAAACCCCTAGCCAACGCTAATCTAGGCAAAAAAAAACCCATGCTCAAGAGCACGGGTTTAGGGATATAAGCTTGGGGATGACCTACTCTCACATGCCAACTGACACACTACCATCGGCGCTAAAACGTTTCACTTCTGAGTTCGGAATGGGATCAGGTGGTTCCATCTTGCTATTGTCCCCAAGCAATTGGGTACTGCAAGCAGTCTTTCAACTACTCACGGAATTTGGAAAAATCTCTGGTTAAATCATATGCATTGTTTCAATGTTCTTAAGCGTTCTTTGCTAAACTCAAGCTCAACATGTCAACCTCTCGCTTATCTTAATAAACAAAAGTTACTTTTGAGTTGTATAGTTAAGCCTCACGGGTAATTAGTACAAGTTAGCTTCATCCATTACTGAACTTCCACACCTTGCCTATCAACGTCATCGTCTTTAACGGCCCTTCAGAAGACTTAAAGTCTAGGGAGAACTTATCTTGGGGCAGGTTTCCCGCTTAGATGCTTTCAGCGGTTATCCTTCCCGATCGTAGCTACCCAGCAATGCCATTGGCATGACAACTGGAACACCAGCGGATCGTCCACTCCGGTCCTCTCGTACTAGGAGCAGCCCCCCTCAATTCTCCAACGCCCACGGCAGATAGGGACCGAACTGTCTCACGACGTTCTAAACCCAGCTCGCGTACCACTTTAAATGGCGAACAGCCATACCCTTGGGACCGACTTCAGCCCCAGGATGTGATGAGCCGACATCGAGGTGCCAAACACCGCCGTCGATATGAACTCTTGGGCGGTATCAGCCTGTTATCCCCGGAGTACCTTTTATCCGTTGAGCGATGGCCCTTCCACACAGAACCACCGGATCACTAGAACCTGCTTTCGCACCTGCTCGACGTGTCTGTCTCGCAGTCAAGCACCCTTTTACTCTTGCGCTCATTGCACGATGTCCGACCGTGCTGAGGGTACCTTCGCGCTCCTCCGTTACTCTTTAGGAGGAGACCGCCCCAGTCAAACTACCCACCATACACTGTCCCTGACCAGGATTCACTGGTCTAGGTTAGAACCTCAATAATATCAGGGTGGTATTTCAAGATTGGCTCCACAATGACTGGCGTCACTGCTTCTTAGCCTCCCACCTATCCTACACAGATAGTATCAAAGTCCAGTGCAAAGCTGTAGTAAAGGTTCACGGGGTCTTTCCGTCTAGCCGCGGGTACGCAGCATCTTAACTGCGAGTTCAATTTCGCTGAGTCTCGGGTGGAGACAGTGTGGCCATCATTACGCCATTCGTGCAGGTCGGAACTTACCCGACAAGGAATTTCGCTACCTTAGGACCGTTATAGTTACGGCCGCCGTTTACCGGGGCTTCGATCAAGAGCTTCGCATAAGCTAACCCCATCAATTAACCTTCCGGCACCGGGCAGGCGTCACACCGTATACGTCATCTTTCGATTTTGCACAGTGCTATGTTTTTAGTAAACAGTTGCAGCCACCTGGTCTCTGCAACCCCTAATAGCTTACGCAGCAAGTGCTTCACCATCAGGGGCACACCTTCTCCCGAAGTTACGGTGTTATTTTGCCTAGTTCCTTCACCCGAGTTCTCTCAAGCGCCTTGGAATTCTCATCCTGACCACCTGTGTTGGTTTGGGGTACGATTCTTTATAACCTGAAGCTTAGAAGCTTTTCTTGGAAGCATGGCATCAACTACTTCGTCCAATTCAGGACTCGTCATCAGTTCTCAGCATTAAGATCCCGGATTTGCCTAAGATCTCTGCCTACTACCTTAAACTTGCAACCATCAGCAAGCTAGTTTAGCCTTCTCCGTCCCTCCATCGCAGTTATAAAAAGTGCAGGAATATTAACCTGCTTCCCATCGACTACGCCTTTCGGCCTCGTCTTAGGGGTCGACTAACCCTACGTCGATTAGCGTTGCGTAGGAAACCTTGGTCTTTCGGCGAGGGAGCTTTTCACTCCCTTTATCGCTACTCATGTCAGCATTCGCACTCGTGATACCTCCAGGACTCCTTACAGAGCCCCTTCGCAGGCTTACACGACGCTCCTCTACCATGCGTGCATTCACTTAAAACAACTCATCTCCTCCCAAACCTCTCGATCCATTTGGGTTGCTTTGTCGCAACTTGTCGCTCTCATAACTTTTTGAAAGTTCTAATTGCGGCTTCCATGCGGATCAGTATCGATCAGTTTGGGTTGCTTTGTCGCAACAAGTTGCGACAGCTTGATAAATAATTTTAAGAGAATGCACGCATCCACAGCTTCGGTACACTACTTAGCCCCGTTAAATCTTCGGCGCAGGCCGACTCGATCAGTGAGCTATTACGCTTTCTTTAAAGGGTGGCTGCTTCTAAGCCAACCTCCTGACTGTCTAAGCCTTCCCACATCCTTTCCCACTGAGTAGTGTTTAGGGACCTTAGCTGGTGGTCTGGGTTGTTTCCCTCTTGACAACGGACGTTAGCACCCGCTGTCTGTCTCCCATGATTGCACTTGTTGGTATTCGGAGTTTGCAATGGGCTGCTAAGCCTTGACGGCCCGCTAGACCATAACAGTGCTCTACCCCCAACAGTGATACATGAGGCACTACCTAAATAGTTTTCGAGGAGAACCAGCTATCTCCGGGCTTGATTAGCCTTTCACTCCGATCCACAGCTCATCCCCGCATTTTTCAACATACGTGGGTTCGGTCCTCCAGTACCTGTTACGGCACCTTCAACCTGGCCATGGATAGATCGCCCGGTTTCGGGTCTACACCATGCAACTAGTCGCCCATTTAAGACTCGGTTTCCCTTCGGCTCCCTTATTCAGTTAACCTCGCTACATAATGTAAGTCGCTGACCCATTATACAAAAGGTACGCAGTCACCCCTCATTAAAGAACCTTCCGCTTGCATTGGCTGTACATCTTGGACTTTTATTTTGCTTCCGTTGCTCATGTGCTTTTAGGCACATTGCGCTACGGGTCAAAATATAAGTCCAACCTGTTTTGCCATTGCTTCGCTATTTTTCTTTAATGCGTTAAGTTAAGATTTAACTTTTCCTCACTAAAGCAAAGATGCTTTAATGAGGGGCTCCTACTGCTTGTACGTACACGGTTTCAGGTTCTATTTCACTCCCCTTCTGGGGTTCTTTTCGCCTTTCCCTCACGGTACTGGTTCACTATCGGTCGGTAGAGAGTATTTAGCCTTGGAGGGTGGTCCCCCCATGTTCAGACAGAATTTCACGTGTTCCGTCCTACTCGAATAACACTTAATAAGATTTCGCATACAGGACTATCACCTTGTGTCGTCACTCTTTCCAGAGTGTTCTGCTATCTTAATAAATGCTTTAGGGCTGGTCCCCGTTCGCTCGCCGCTACTTGGGGAATCTCGGTTGATTTCTTTTCCTCTGGGTACTTAGATGTTTCAGTTCTCCAGGTTAGCCTCCCATATAGGGATATCCTTAATAAGGATGGGTTTTCCCATTCGGAAATCCACGGATCAAAGCGTGTTTACTCACTCCCCGTGGCTTATCGCAAGTTACTACGTCCTTCGTCGCCTTCTACCGCCTAGGCATCCACCGTGTACGCTTAGTCACTTAACTATACAACTCAAAAATAACCTTATGCCTTTTGTTAACACGACAAGCCCTGGTAGCTATACCATTTTTTGAACTTGCTTGTGTTTATAAGATCTAGTGAGTGTACGTAACTAAAAGTTTTTTACGCTGACATGTTTCGCTTGAGTTTGTATCGTGGTTTTAATGTCGGGCCCTTTACAACCTTCCATTAATTCCAATTGAACTCTTAAGATACATTGTTACCTCGTTAGACCAGTCGTTGGAGACAACTGGTCTAACTCAATAAACCGGTAACAGATTTATCTATTGCAATCAATTTACATAAATTGTATTTACATAAATTGCAATAGGTCAATCTGGATGTCGTCATCATCAAATGACTCCAGTTTATTGTTTCTAAGTTTATTTTTTAACTTAGAGATTTTTCCGAGTTTTTAAAGAACTTCTTTGTTTCTTGTTTCTTCAGCCAATATGACTGTTAATAAATTCTAAAAACTTTCGCCTTTAAAATGTATTAATAGGTATATTGGTGGAGCTATGCGGGATCGAACCGCAGACCTCCTGCGTGCAAGGCAGGCGCTCTCCCAGCTGAGCTATAGCCCCATTCGGGTAATCAGCAGGTGTCTTTCTTCCCCCTGATATTTTTTAATTTTGTTCTAGATTGGATATTTTTGAAGGCGTAGTGTGCTTTGTAGCACATGAGTCTTCAAAAAGATTCAAGATAGACAAAATTGGTGGGTCTGGGTGGATTTGAACCACCGACCTCACCCTTATCAGGGGTGCGCTCTAACCAACTGAGCTACAGACCCAGGTCGTTCTCATATCTTCAGTAATTCAGAAATAATTTATGTGAAAGCTAGCTTAAGCTCGCAACCGTCTTTGTCTTAAAGGAGGTGATCCAGCCCCAGCTTCCGCTAGGGCTACCTTGTTACGACTTCACCCCAGTCATGAATCACAAAGTGGTGAGCGCCCTCCCGAAGGTTAGACTACCCACTTCTTTTGCAACCCACTCCCATGGTGTGACGGGCGGTGTGTACAAGGCCCGGGAACGTATTCACCGTGACATTCTGATTCACGATTACTAGCGATTCCGACTTCACGGAGTCGAGTTGCAGACTCCGATCCGGACTACGAGAGGTTTTATGAGATTCGCGCACTGTCGCCAGTTGGCTGCTCTTTGTACCCCCCATTGTAGCACGTGTGTAGCCCATCCCATAAGGGCCATGATGACTTGACGTCGTCCCCGCCTTCCTCCGGTTTATCACCGGCAGTCTCATTAGAGTTCTCAACTGAATGGTAGCAACTAATGATAAGGGTTGCGCTCGTTGCGGGACTTAACCCAACATCTCACGACACGAGCTGACGACAGCCATGCAGCACCTGTCTCTGCGTTCCCGAAGGCACCAATCTATCTCTAGAAAGTTCGCAGGATGTCAAGGGATGGTAAGGTTCTTCGCGTTGCATCGAATTAAACCACATGCTCCACCGCTTGTGCGGGCCCCCGTCAATTCCTTTGAGTTTTAATCTTGCGACCGTACTCCCCAGGCGGTCAACTTATCGCGTTAGCTACGCTACTAATCTTTTTAATAAGACCAACAGCTAGTTGACATCGTTTACGGCTTGGACTACCGGGGTATCTAATCCCGTTCGCTACCCAAGCTTTCGCACCTCAGCGTCAGTTTTAAGCCAGGAAGTCGCCTTCGCCACTGATGTTCCTCCAGATATCTACGCATTTCACTGCTACACCTGGAATTCCACTTCCCTCTCTTAAACTCTAGATTGCCAGTATCGGATGCAGTTCCTAGGTTGAGCCCAGGGCTTTCACAACCGACTTAACAGTCCGCCTACGCGCGCTTTACGCCCAGTAATTCCGAATAACGCTTGCACCCTCTGTATTACCGCGGCTGCTGGCACAGAGTTAGCCGGTGCTTCTTCTAAAGTTAACGTCAAACTAAGCAAGTATTAGTTACTTAATCTTCCTCACAATTGAAAGTGCTTTACAACCCTCGGGCCTTCTTCACACACGCGGCATGGCTGCATCAAGGTTTCCCTCATTGTGCAATATTCCCCACTGCTGCCTCCCGTAGGAGTCTGGGCCGTGTCTCAGTCCCAGTGTGGCTGATCATCCTCTCAAACCAGCTATAGATCGTCGCCTTGGTAGGCCTTTACCCTACCAACTAGCTAATCTAACGCGGGCTCATCCTTTAGCGATAGCTTATAAATAGAGGCCACCTTTAATCCGTAGATCGTATTCGGTATTAGCATACGTTTCCATATGTTGTCCCCAACTAAAGGGTAGATTCCCACGCGTTACTCACCCGTCCGCCACTCGTCAGCAAGAAAAGCAAGCTTTTCTTCTGTTACCGTTCGACTTGCATGTGTTAGGCCTGCCGCCAGCGTTCATTCTGAGCCAGGATCAAACTCTTCAGTTTAATCTTGATTTTGCTTTTTTTGAGAGCTTTGCTGCTCTTTCTAAACTCTCGAAATTAACAAGGTACATGTATCATATAAATATGATTGACCATATACATAGTTGTCGAGATTTTTTACATTTGCGGTTACTTACTTAAGTAACTTCCACATAAATTATCTCTGAATTACCTGATTTTTAAAGAACTTGGTGTTAATTTTCTCAGCCTGTTTGCCTTGGCATTGGTACTGAGTAAGCCGCGTATTCTAATCGTTTCCCACCTCAGTAGTCAAGACTTTTTTTGGCTTTTTTCTTGGCGTTTATCTTTCAATCTCTACCAAGAAATCTCTTTTAAACCCTCGCTTGCTTAGCCGCTTTGGCTGCTTTAGTTGCGCTGTGTTTCAAAGAGATGCGTATTCTAACCGCAACCGCTTTTTTTGCAAGACTTTTTTGGGGGTTTTTTGAAGGTTTTTTACAATTCGAAAGATCGCTTATAACCCGCCAAGCTAAAACAGCTTTAAGCTTATAGTGTTAGCGATGATATCGAATCAATCTGGTTCACTCAATACAGGAATCACAAATTCAATGTCACGATCAAGATCCAAGATTTCGATCATTCGATCATAAGATAATTGAGGACGCACATCAAAAATGGCTGTAAATCGATTAGGTAAAGGGGACACCTTTTTAAAGCGATAACGCTTTGCAATTTTCTTTAAATCATCCACTCGATAGACTTTAATAATAAAAGTCCCATTTATAATAGCGCTTTTTGTGGTTTGCTGATTATATAGCGTGGGCAATACCGCCAGCGTTTTACCCTCCACCGTTATATGCTTTGTCGAGCATTCATCTAAATCGAACCAAGCATTATGCCCTTTGTAGATAAACCAGGCGCCATTCCTTTCGACTAGCTCAACCTTCAAACCAGCCTTAAAGTTAGCTGGCGGCGACAAACTGGCAAACCAAACTGGCCGTGTTTCATAATGATCACCCGCCACCTGCGCAACTAATTGACATGGCTGTACATAAGAAAAACTATTCGCCGTTGCAAATATCAAAAGACTAAAGACAAAAAACCGTATTAAACCACTCAAAACAATCTCACTCTATCTAATCAAAATTCAAAAAACACCTTGATCTCTTGACGTCAATCAAGAGCTGATGACTCAACTAGTAAATCGAATTAGATTATTCTATACTTAATTGCCAGAGAATTTAGCGAATGACGACAGCAAAAGAGGAAACACATGAAAAAAATCAACATCTTAATGATTGGCCTAGGCCGTATTGGAGGAAAATTTTATCAAAAATTTACCAGCATGAATCCTGACCATGTTCAAATCCTTGCCATCAGCGAACCCAATATGGAAAACGCCCTGATTGATGACGCTTTGGATCGTGGCATCCCAAACTACCCGAAATATGAAGAGGCTCTTGAGCATTTCGGAACCGATATTGACATTATTATGGACACATCCAATCGTCCAGAGATTAAACATAATATTCGAAAAATATTACAAGAAAGTGGCAATGAACATAGTGTCATCGTTCCAATGGTCGTGGATTATCTCATGTGGTACTTGCTTCCAGATGGTGAAACACTTCCACAATCACATCACCACGACATTGGCTACTAGCAAAAACAAAAAACCAACCAGTTAACACATTTAACCAAGAATTTCTGACATAAAAAAAGCCCACTTGAGACCAAGTGGGCTTTAGAAAATGGTGGCTACACCGGACACCAAAACTCCATTGATTTCGGGGTCATATTAACATATCTGTTATTTGCATACCATTTTGCATACCAAATGAACTATTGAGAACAACATGTTCAGTAATCTCAAATCCAATGGTTTTAGTTTTACTATGTTTGTCGCCAGCCTTATATGGAGAGGTAAAGACATAATTTGATCCTTGAAACCAAACGTCTTTAGACATTCTATTTGCCGTATCTCTTACTCTTGTAGCAAATGTAAAACCTTGTACAGCTTTTGAATGAGCCAGATATATCTCTAAAGCTTTATCATGAATATCAGCAATCACTTTTTTCTCCAATCAGTCTTTCGATGTTCGTGTATTAATTAACACGAACATTACCTAATAATCGCTCATACTCTTTATCGAGCTCTTCATTAGCCGCTTCAACATCAAGTTTTCCAGTCAAGTACCAAGCATTAACCTCTTTTACAGCAGAAACGCCAAAGCGTCCCCAAGCAATTAAGTTTGCCCTTAACATAAAACTAACAATATTCCCCCCCGACCTCAGACCTGCATCGATACCATCCATTAAACAAAGAGTTCCATGGGACACCAATAACATTCTTCGTAACTCTGGATTGCTCGTGCTTGGCATACAATCAGCCCATTCCTTTTCATGATAGTAACGTTGCTTTACTGTCCAAGAAATTCGAGTTAGCAACTCCGTAATTAAAACAGGTATGGACATTGCAATTCCGTGCCTGAGGTCATACCCCTGTTCAAAAACTTTTACAGCTACTTTAGCAAAACTATCATCATGTTTACCAAACTTTCCAACGTCTAAAAACTGAAGAAGCGAGTAGAAGGGAATTGGGATACCTGATCCTCTTCCTTGTGCACCTGAGGAACCTGCCGTATCAGAAAAGAGATGTCCGAGCCAATTCACGAAACCGCAAAAAACCTTTGCTGGAAAATTATGACCCTTAAGCTCAAAATCATCAGTATCAATAGCTATCAACTGACCACCCTCTACAAAATGCGCAGTGTTTGTAAACTGGCTAAGTATGGAAAAAAAGAGACCTACAATATCAGGGGAATGAGCTAAGCTTTTAATATGATGATTTATCGTACTCAACTTCACTTTACCCTGAGAATCCACCGAAGAGCGTTGATCATAATTTACTTTATATTTTCGTTCTAAATATCCAATAGCACTTTTTGTAGAATCAGAGCCTTCTCTGGCCCCTTCCCACCCCATTAAAGAAGCAAAACCCTGAACGCTTTTATCAACAAATGCATCTGCACCCTTATTTATAAAGCTGCTGTCTCCAGGAATTCCTACAAAAAAAATATCAACTAACCCACCAATCATGCCGCAGGTACCAGCAATCATGTAATCATATTCATCACAATTAGCATTTTTATACGTCAAGTCTTCGTCAATTCGTTTTTCAAGCTCAACCCTCTGACTATCTGACATCAATTGCTCAAAAGGATCCTTCGATAAATCAATACCATTCTCTTCAGCGTACTTATGAACTGAGTTTATATAGCCATCCCAGTCCATGTCTTCTGAATAATCGACTTGGCCTACCTCTTCAATGGAATGGAATTCAGATCGAACTTTTCTTTCTGACTCATCAAGCAATAACTCAACATCGATAGACATTTCAGCACTCGCTTCTGAAAATTCAACTCCTTTTAAAGCCAACAAAGAGTCTAATTGATCATTTAGTGCATTAAATTCATCAATAGTTTCTCTCTGCAACTGCTCTAAGGAGCTTACTCCTGAAGCTACTTCAAGTGTTTTCCTGTCAAGAGTGTCAACCTGGTGCTTTTGGACTAGGAGTGCTGATCCAGCATCATAATGTCTACTTTTTTCTTCCGTCATTTTGAGAAAAAGCCTCCAAATCTATTTTTTGCCTCTTCCGATGCTTTTTTCTTTAAGTTCTCGGCCTTACTTTTAACTGCACTACTGGTTTCGTTGTAACCCAATGAAGTTAAAACATCACCAAGGCTCACTAATTTCTCGGTAGACAGATCTTTTCTGAGCCGTAAAACATGCTTTTCAACTTCACCTCCTTGTTCATCTTTCTCTACAACTACATTTTCTTCATAATGACTTAATACAAAGTTATAAGGTTTTTTATCAATTCCTTCTTTAGAGATTACCTTTAGTCGCTCAACATCTAAGAATTCAGGACAAGATAATCTCGCTTGGCTTGCTGAGTCTCTTTGATTTTTCTTTGAGAGCTCTTCTGAAGCGCCAATAAAAACTGCCAATTTTTTCCCCAGCATTTGAACCTGTTCTTTTGTGACAGCTGCATCTTTAAGAGCGATATTTAACCGCTTAACTAACTCATTAATATCCTGAATAATTAAATTTAACGTTTTTTGATTAAGCCTAATTACATTTTGTAACATCAATTCTCTTCTCTTATCACCTTCCTCAGTACCAGAGTTTGTTAAATATTTAACACCTTTGTAAGCTACAACACCAAGAATCACTGCCGCACCAATACCTGTAGCCATACTTGATAAGCCTAAAACTCCTCCCATACCAATCGTTGCTAAACCAGAAGTCATACCCGCTGCTGACATCCCAATCACAGAACCAGATAAGTATATTGCTCCAAGCGGAATACCTACAGCCGCAGCTTTAGATGACAATTCTTTTATACTTTTTGTAATTTGGTCATCAGTATATGATCTATTAAGAATCTTATAATCTTGCTTTATTGCATCAACTGCTAAATCAACTTGATCATCTGTTATATCCAAATATACTTGGGCTTCTTTCAAAAAATCAAAATCTGCTTTAACCTCAGACTTTGTCGAAGCATAAATACTAATCAAGTCTTTAACAAGAGAAAGGTGAATGGATTTTCTCATTCCATCTGGCGTATTTTCATCCAAAGTCCTTATCAACTCTTCAGTTGTCAAAAGACCTTCACTAGAAACTAAATAGTTCCTGACATCTACTCTGGAATCTGATACGAGATCAATTCTAGTCATCAGTTGCATAACTTCAGAAAACTCTTTTTGATCAACTTCACCATCATCTGAATAGGTCATGTTAATAATTATCTTGACGTAAGCTTTTTTTAACTCATCACTTAACTGATCGATAGGAGTTAATTGGCCTTGCTCTTCATAAAGATCAAAATCTGAAACCAATTTATTTAGTAATCCAGCTATATTTTCATAGTGAATTTCGGAAGTATCGCTAATTGTATACCTATAATCCTCTTTAAGATTAATATGCAAAAACTTATTCACTTTCCCTTTTTCATTTACTGTTTCTTCAACTTCAGCTCCAGAAATATCCGAATACATAACTGAATAAGCACTTTTTAATGCATCTTTAAAAATAAATCTTTTTCCTGTGAGTACAGTTCCCTTTGATATGCCTAGAGCAGAACTATCAATAACACCTAAAATTGAGTTTGAGTCACCATCAAATTCAATTGCCTTGACAAATTTTTCAATAATATTTTGAGGAATTTCAGGAGAAATATATAACTTTGACTTGATTGTTGTACATTCTGAAAGATTTTCAATTATGAACTGGTTTATACCTGACATCTAACATCCCTTTTCTTTAGTTTGATTTGATTCAAACGGTGTTGGTTGATGAATCACTGTTCCAAGATAAGCTTTTAACATTTCGTTCGAAATTTTACCAGTACAAAATATACTCTTCCCTCCAAGCGAGGAACTCCGTTACTCAGAGTTAACACTCCTTCAAGTAAGATTATTCCATTCGACAAAATTCTTTATCCAGCTAGGACTTTCTGAACCTGATCGGCATACCCATTTGTATTTATGAGACTAGGGTCGCTATTTAATTTTGTAACAACATTCATGTCGAGATACTGTAGACGCCCTATTTGTTGAGGGGTAAACAGTTCAAAGAATTTGATGAGTTGATCTAAGTGTTTTGATTCAAATTGTTTTGGAAAGTGGAGTTTTCGTAGCGCTTTGATTTGAGATTTAGTACCTGATAATCCGACGAGCTTTAGGATGTGACTGCGTTTTTCACAAAACAAAGCAAACACTTCATCGGTATCTAATTCATTTTTTTCAGCATATTCCAATACACACCAGAAGATGATGGGCATATCCATTAGCAGTTGTTTGGCTTCATAGGAACGGCTGACAAACCAGAGAGCGGCACAGCAATGATCGTAGAATTGGTCTTCAAATCGTTTAATCGCATCCGATACTTCCTGAGGAATACCCAGTTGTGTTCCGGATTCTTTACATACTTTCTCAATAAACCCTAATGTGAATCTAGGTAGTTCCCATACGGGGTATTCTTGACGAATGTTTTTGAGTTCATGCAGAATCCAGCTTATGCCTCTTTTCCAGGACGTTACTTCAATTACACTAAGACTGCCGAGTGCTTCACCAATATTGATTGTTACTGAATCCGGATCAATCGCTTGCATCATGGCTCCTTTAAGTCAACCTGGGTTAATAACCGATCTATTTTGTATTTTAACCATAGGTGCGTCACAATAAGACGCACACACGCTTTATTATTTCTGACACAGAACTAAAAATGAGACCACCCTATGGCTGATGCACTGTTAAGACAATGGAACCTTCTGCAAAGAATTCCCGCCCATCCCAGAAAGATATCAACTGCTGAGCTAAAGACGGCCCTGAATGAGGAAGGCATTCATGTTGAGATGCGTTCTTTACAACGGGATTTGAATTATCTTAGTCATCTGTTCCCCTTAGTTCAGGATGATCGTTCTAAACCCTATGGTTGGTCTTGGGCTGAGTTTGATAGTGGTAAACATATTCCTGGATTTTCTCCTTGTGTTGCGATGACGTTATTAATGGCTCAGAAGTTTTTAATTCAGACGTTTCCTAAGGCGCAATTGAATATTATTGAGAAGCACTTTAAACAGGCTGAGGAAGTGCTTAATGAGTTGCATTCGGATGATCTGTTGGATTGGCGTAAAAAGGTTCATATTCATGCGAGAGGTTTTCACTTACAGCCGGTTGAGGTGAATGCTGGTATTTCTAATACGATTTATGATGCAGTGCTTTGTCAAAAAACGTTGAGAGTTGTGTATTTTTCAAAAAACTCAAATGCTGATAAGACAATGACAATTGAGCCGTTGGGTATTGTTGTTCGTGATGCCATGACTTATGTGATATGCAATACCGATCAATATGATGATTACATTCAACTGGCGCTTCATCGGTTTAGAGATGTTGAGATATGTGGCAGTTTTGTTTATCCAGTCGATTTTGATTTAGAGCAGTATATTAACAGCGGTAAGCTAGGATTTTCATTATCAGATCAGAGTATCAATATCACGCTGAGATTCTCCAGTTCAGCTGGTAGCCATTTACTTGAGTCCCCTATCAATGCTTCACAAACACACACGGTTACAGATAATCACATCACTGTCCAGACTGAGGTGTTTAACAATAAAGAATTACGTTGGTGGATTTTGGGCTTTGGAGATGGCGTTGAGGTGATTGAGCCTTTAGAGCTTAGAAAAGAAATTGCTAACACTCTGGGAACAGCATTAAAGCTGTACCAACAATAACAGTGTCACTTTTAATTAAAGGCGTTTAGACAATGTTTTCATGGATCAGTGCCATCCTTTTATTTTTGATCAGACTGGCTTCTCAGTTTATTTGGTTGATTGGGCTATTGGTGATACTGATATTTTTTTTCGGGTAGATTGGAGTCGAAAGACAGTTTAAGCAGATTATTATTAAACATCAAAACTGACTATATAAACACAGGCCTCACCACACAATAATTGACGTTGATCATTCAAATATCTCTTTAACGCTAGCCGTGCTTTTTTATCGTTTACAGAAAAGATATTAATTTGATCTAATAGCCATACTACCAAGGTAGTTGCCAATCCACTTATAATAACCATTTTTTTAAAATCCAAATTATAAAAGTCACAGATTAAAATTAATGGAAAATTCCTCTCTCGTGACCAGATTAACCAAGTAAATTGAAGATAATAGAAAAGAGATTGATAACGATACTATGTTATTCTTCAAAACCTAAATATTATCTTAATACCAAAAAGGGAAATGGAGACTGTAATCAATGGCTCAATCTGAAGATCAACAAGAGCAAAAATTTATTGAGTTAATGACTGAAATCTTTCAGCTTAAAGATGCTGTAGGTTTAGATTTTGGTATTTATCGAGTCATACACAACCATAATCAAAAAATCAAACTCTTTTTAGGTGACATGACTGATACAGGTTATCAGCCCGGAACAATTCAGAAAATTATTGATGAAGCTACCACTGAACAAAATTTTGAAGGCAACGATTTCGAAAAGGAAATCCGAGAAGAGCTAAACGAATTTGAAATTGATCAATCGCTTCCGATTGACAGTGCAATGTCATCGGTAAAAAGTAAATATGCCAATGTTTCGAGTAATAAAGAAAAAAAGCTCTACGAGCCGATTTTAAATCTTTATGAAGCATGGCAAGGAACGCAGCAAACACAGTCTAAAAAGTCATTTATCTTTTCTAAACTCTATGAGTTTTATTCACAAAACTATGCCGATGGCGATTTTATTACCCAGCGAACTTTCACCAGGAATAACGACAGCACCAAGCGTTTTGTTCAAACCAGTGGTGAAGATGTAGAATTCCACTGGGCAACCGAGGGTATGTACTACATCAAGTCCGGCGATCTATACAGCGATTATCACGCCAAATTATCAGACGGTTCGGATTTGATTGTGCGAGTGGATGCTGAACAACTTAAAGAAACTTTGGAAAAGCTCAAAAAAGAAAGCAATCCTGACAAAAAGGCCATGTACAAGTTTGGCTCATTGGTTAAAAAAGACCAGGCCTGGGTATTAACCTTGGAATACGTTAAAAAAGGCGCAACACGGGATATTGAGAAACCGCTAAAACACCAAGAAATCGCCCAACAGACCGGTACGGATGAAAGCCGAATCCGCACGATTCTGAACAAATACATCAAACGCAATCAAGCCGATTTTTTTATCCATCAAAACCTAAAAGAAGAACTGGATACCAATTTAGCCTTTTTTATTAAAAACAATGTCATGCACCTGGATGCAATGCTGGCAGATGAATCTACGCTTGCAAAAACTTTTAAAGCCGCCAAAGCCATTCAGCAAATCGGTGAAAAAATTAATGCGTTTTTAGGCGAGTTGGAGGACTTTCAGAAAACCCTCTGGGAAAGAAAAAAGCTAGTGATTGAAACCAATTACATTATCAGTCTCAATAAATTAGCTGAATACGGTGGCGAGCATTTAATAGCTGACATTCTAGCCAGTGACAAACAAATCCAGGAATGGCGCGATTTAAATCTTGGCGAATATGGCTCCATCGAGTCTGTACAGATTAAAGACGATCAAAATGCAGAAACACTCTATTTGCCTTTGCCAGTGGATACGAAACATTTTTCCAATGATTTTAAATGGCAAATGCTTACTGCTATTGCTGAGAATACTAATCAAGCACTTGATGATTTGCTTGACGGCACATTATTTCATTCTGATAACTGGCAAGCGTTAAATTTAATGCAAGAGAAGTATCGGGAGCAGGTTAAATGCACCTATATTGATCCGCCTTATAACACGGGTGATGATGGTTTTCCTTATAAAGATGGTTATATGAGTTCTACTTGGATAACAATGATTCATAATAGACTCTCTAAATGCAGGTCGCTTCTATCTGCGGATGCTTTGTTATACACATCTATTGACAAAAATGAAGAACAGAACCTTAAACAGGCCAAGGATTTAGTCTTTGACAAAAATAACAGGTTAACAAGTTTAATATGGAAAAAGAAGAAAGGGGGGGGCAACGATTCAAGATATTTCGCAATTGAACATGAAACTGTTTTTGCTTATGCGAAGAATATTCACAGCTTGGAAAAACTATTTGAAACATATTCCCCTGAATACATGGATAGATATAAAGAAGAAGATGATATTTCAAAATTCTATTGGGATACCTTTAAAAGAAAGTCGGGAAAACAATACTATCCTATCGAATGTCCCGACGGAAGCGTGCTGGAGTTTGATAAAGACGGCAACAAAATAAGCTGGTTGAGAAGTAAGAAAAGGTTTTTAGAAGACAAAAAGAATGGCGAAATTAGGTTTGTAAAAAATGATGATGGATATTCTGTACATTTTAAACAAAGATTACCAAAGGGGAAAAAACCCAGAACTTTAATTGCTGATTCGAATGTATTGGAAAATGATGGCACAACAAGCAAAGGTAGCTCGCTCTTAAAGTCTTATTTTGGAAAAGACCTTTTTGACAACCCTAAACCCGTTCAATTAATCCAAAGGCTAATTGGAATCAATACTGTTAATGGTGATTATGTTCTCGATTTTTTTGGAGGAAGTGGTACAACGGTTGATGCGGTACTTCGTAGTAACTCCGATTTAAAAATTAACTTGAAGTTTTTAATGGTTGAAACTGCTAACTATTTTCATCAATTATTGTTACCGAGAATCAAAAAACTAACCGCTGGTTTGCACTGGACAGATGGCAAACCAAATAACTTAGAAGGTCACGGCTTTTTCACCCGCTATCACCGTTTAGAACAATATGAAGATTCGTTAGAAAATATCTCTGAGCCTAATGATTTATCGTTGCCGTTTGATGCTGCTGCTTCCATGCGTTATTTGCTGGAAGATGCATCCTGTCAGATAAAAGAGAATAGCTTTGACTCTGCTTTTAACCACACTTTGAATATTGTTAAAGGCGTAGATATTGAAGTCACTGAAGTGGACATGGTTGAAAGCTTGATTTACCTGCTCGGTCTAAAGGTCGATAAGCTGTATTTGGACGGCAAAGGCGTGATAATCACTGGTCAAACCAATCGCACGCAACAAAGTGTGACCGTGGCATGGCGTGATTGTGCTAAACAAGATTCAGTCTGGGTAAAATCTATTTGCGAAAAACACCCCGCGGATGTGGTTTATAGCAATCAGTGCGGTGAGTTGGCGCTGAATATGGATGCCGAATTAAAGTCACTTGAACACGTGTTTTTGGAGCGATAAATGGCACAGCCACTCTTGCATGAAAACCTGGTTTTAAAAGAGTTCATATGCCATAAAGCACAACTCGATATTAAACGGTTGGAGTCCTTGCTCAAAGAGTTCGAGGGTATTAAAGGCGAATTTCGTCTGCCAGCTTCTCAGTTATTACGCGGATTAACCACTTCACAACAAACCGTTGTACTCGATGCTTTAGATACCGCAATTGCTAAAGTGGGATTTACACCACGCTACTATCAATATATTGCCTTACTGATGGCGGCTTTGCATTTGTATTGGATTGAAAATCTTTCGCAAGCTGAATACTTGATGGAGTTGAATGCGTTTGCTGATGGCTTTAAAGCGGAGTCGTTTTCTTTTGGTGAGAATGATTTGAATATGCTGGCTTTTTGGATGGCCACCGCATCGGGTAAAACGCTGGTTTTGCAAGTGACCATTGAATTGTTAGCACAATTTGGACAAAAGTTTGATGCGATTTTTTTACTCTCACCCAATGCCAATTTATCACAGCAACACGCATCTGAATTAGTCGGCTTAAAAGATAAAAATATCATTTTATATTCTGGTGAAAACCCAACAGGAAACCCGCGTGGCTTGTCATCAAATGACATTTTGGTCAGTGAGTTTTCAAAGTTTGTTGACCGACAAGTAACCGGAAAAAATGCTAAAACCTTACCGATAGATGACTTTAAAGGGCGTTTTTTGGTGCTGGTTGATGAGGGGCATAAGGGCCAGTCCGGCAACACCGATAAAGTCGAAAGTCAGTGGAAAAAGGTGCAGTTGAAATTAGCGGGATTACACGCAGATTCGACCAACCCGAAAAAAGGCATGATTGTTGAGTTTTCTGCAACGCTGGGTCAAGTGGCGCAAAATCAAAACGTACTGAGCCAATATGCCAAAAGCGTGGCTTATGACTATGCTTACGATAAATTTTATGCTGATGGCTATGGCAAACAGCCAAAAATTCAAAACCGCCATAAACAAGAGTATGAAACGGCTTTATTCGCTTCGTTACTGGGATATTGGCATCAATTGGTTTTATTTGAAAAGAAAAAAGCCGCTAATTTTTCACCTGAATGGCAAGTCGAAAAGCCTTTGTGGGTGATGTTGGGGCTAACGGCAAATAGCTCTGATCCTGATTTGAGCTCTGATATGCAAAAAGGGATTTTGTTTATTCGAAAACTATTTGAACCAATAAATTTTAAGCAAAACCTTAAAGCGTTGTTAACCGATCAAGATTTGCAGCAAAGTTTATCTGCTGAAACATTACAGTTAATTAAAAAACAATCTAAAGATTTAGATGATTTGGTGAAAAGAATTTATCACGATGTTTTTGGGGTTTCGGCTAATCAAACACCTAATCTCATTTTGCGTCAAATCAAAAGCACGGCCAATAAAGAGTTGGGTTTGGGCGTTTTTAATGGCGAAAGCGTACAGTATTTCGGTGTGGTGAATATCGGTACTTTAGAAGGCTATAAAGCATTCGCGGAAAAAGAAAAGATTCCATTTGGAGACGATATTGACTCAAATTCGTTGTTTGATGAGATTTCTGCGCAACACTCGACCATTAATATTTTAATGGGCTCACGGCGCTTTGCGGAAGGTTGGAATAATTATCGTGCAAGCACGCTTTCGATTATGCGCCTGGGAACATCTGAAGGTGCATTGATTGTGCAAATGTTTGGGCGAATGGTGCGTTTAAAAGGGGTTGAGGGATTAGGTAAGCGTTTAATCAATGTAGGTGGTTATCAGCTATTGCAGACAGCATTGATTTTTGGTGCAGGTGCAGGCTGGCTGGATACGTTTATTAATGCACTTGAAAAACAGGGCATCTCATTAGAGTCTCCCAAAGTGGTAGAGCAAAACATCATTGAGCCTCTACAGCCTATGCCACAACCTAAGTTGCTCACGCGACCAAAAACAGATTATCAATGTGTTCTGAATGACAATTGGTTTTCTGCTATTAACGTAGTTAAAAAATCCTTAATTTATTCAGGTACTCAAACGGATGCCAATGAGTCTGGTGAGTTACAAACCGAACGGATTCTGTCGGAAGGTGAAGACATTACCCCTTTGTTCAAAGCGAATATTTTTCCTTTGATTAAAATTGAACAACTTTATTTTGATTTATGTGAATTGCGCCAAATAAAGGGCTGGTGGAATTTAATATTTTCAAAACCAACCATAAGTCAGTTTTTTGAAAGTGGACGATATGAAATTATTGGCTATTCTCGGCATTTATCTGTCCAGAACCTTGAGGATTTAGAGCGTATGCAAAAACTTGCATTGCAAATTCTTACCAGTGCGGTAACAGCAAAATATAAAAAAGATGAAAGAGCACAGAGTCATTATCAACTTGACCCAATTCCTGAGTGCTTAGACTCATCAGTGTTATCAGTGGAGAAAGTTTAATGTCACAGGGTGATTTATTTAGTCAATTCGACAATGACTGTAAAACAGAAAATTTTGATCATATTCTGGATATCGTACAAGACAAAGATGGTGATGCGTTTTATAACATTCCCGGTGCAATTCAAAACCCTTGGCCAATTGATAACAGCCAATGTTGTAAAGGCCGTCCAGGCACTTTAGATAAAAGCGAAACGCAATTTATCATTAACTTTGTACAAACCCTTGGCGTAACCAGAGAAAACGCAAAAAAGTTTATTGGGTCTCATATTCCTTATCAACATGAAAACACTAATTATGAAGTTTTCCTGTTAAGAAATTTGCCAAAGACAGGTATTGGCTTGAGATATGGTGAACATGATACCTATTACCCTGATTTTGCTATTTTTTTTAAGGTCAAGGGTAAAAGTTCTGGAGTTGTAACGCTAGTGGATACAAAAGGCTTGAAGTCTGAAATGAATGATAAAGGATTTAGCCACTATAAGTACCTTTCAAATACGCTTTCTATTGCTGAAATAAATAGCCAGATCGGGGGCGAATTTGAAAACTGGCGTTACCGAGGTTGTTTTGTTTCAACCAGTAAAATGGAAACGCTAAGTATGAACGGTTTGGAATATTTTTTGAGGAAAAAAATATCAAGGCCTTATTAATTGGATTTTGGCTGATGAGGTCAGTTCGTGTGAAAAAACCGCCAAACGCTTTTTTATAGCGCAATCTGAACCTATAAAAATTAAACTCTATTTTTTTAGAAAACCCTATTAAATACTGGAAGGGTCTTTTTTCCTTTCTGATTTCTAATCAAAAAGGATATATTTTAATGAAATTATATGGATATTTTTTATCAGTCTTGTTTTTTGTGGTTTGGGGCGCGTATACCCGCTTTGTGAAAATGGTTGCGGCTGATGTCAAAAAGCAATTGGCTAACGAGCAAATGAAAAGCTAAGATAGCCTAAATAAAAACCTAACCCGCGACAGGCGGGTTTTTGTTAATCGTACCATCAACAAATCTAAACGCGCCCCGCTCCGTCTAAAAATAAATCCATTATTTATAAATTATTTTCATTAATTCGCTTGACACCACAATGCAACCTGTACTATAATAAACACACGTTAGGCAAAAAGGGTTTGGACATCCCGCTTAACTATTTTTAAATAAAATCGAAAAGGTGAACATTATGAGCATGAAAAAAGAAGCACAATTTGAAGGTTACGTCAGTTTGAAAAGCTTGAAGCCAAAAATCGAGAATGGTGGAATTTTTTTCCCGATTTCTGTTGAACATGTAGACATGAGAAAATATCACGGTGACGCAAGAAGTTTTGGCTACAACTTCGATGAAGGGGTATGCACTGTCGTCAAGTATGAGCAAGTTGTAGGCGTTTTAGCTGATGATACAATTGCGCTCTTTGATGAATGTGCAGAAATTAAAAAATACATGAAAAAGCCATCTACTTCTATTCTAGAAGTTGATGAAAATAATAATTCTGAATGCAACGAAGAAGGTTCAAAATTGCTGATTCGCTATGACAGTGATTATCTTTATAAAGACGAAAACGGTTACTGGCTCAAAAGTCAGTATTGCAGTGATGCAGATTTCAGTAAGTCACGAGTAACAGAAGATAGCACTGAGATTTACAGAGAAGTAAACAAAGAATATCAGCGTTCTATCAAAAAACACAATGCGCTTATGAAAGAAGCTCTCGAAAATATGAAGCTTTTAGAGATCGTAAGATTTAGCAAGTCATAAAGTAAGTTACAATTTTTAATGTAAATCAACACAAAAGAGTTCAAGGCGATCCCAAGATCGCCTGACGGTAAAAGGAAATTGAGATGAAAAACAAATTAACTTATCAGGTAATTGAGGATAACGCAGGTGGATTGCAACTCTATGTTTTTAGCAAAGGGAGAGCTGTTTACGCACACTACGGGTTCGAGACAACCCCATACCAGTTAATCTTGTGTCTGGATGAATTAGACAAAGGTATAACTATCAAAGATATTAAAAATAAGTGGGACGGGTGCGAGGTAGGGGATTTAAACAAAGACTATCAAAAAACCACATCAAACGAGACTGGTTATAGCATTGTGGCGGAGAACAGCGGAAAAGGGCGCGAACTATACATTGATCAAATGGGGCGCAGCGCTGAAGTCGCATTTAGGATTTATGAATTTGAGGCAGGTAGTAAAGCATCCCTTTTTGATGCCAAGCCCATCTACGCCTATGATAGTGATAGCTACATCAAAACTGTTTTATCAACCGACAACCGCTATGAATGCTATATTGAGACGAATAATGGAGATATTGTCGAGGTGCCATACATAGACGACACCGAGCAAATGATGATATGGCTTGAGGGGCCTGACCTGACGCTAGATGAATTTTTAGAAAAAGTACAAGGACTTGAAATTTGGGATTAACATTATCAAAATCAGATTGACTGCATCAGGGCAGTCATAAGGAGAAGAGAAATGAAAGATTTAATAAAAGTAAAGTCATCAGAGATCGAAAATCTAGAATTCCGCATTACAGCGATTGATTGCGATGATACCGAATTCGAGCAGGTGAAAGAGGCAGGGGAAAATGCAGAAACTGGCGAAATATACGAAGAAATCTATTATTCGCGCACCGCGTGGGGGCGCGTTGAATACACAGCTGAATATAAGAGCGAGAAGTTATCCCTAGCATTCGGCTGGCAAGCAGAAGCTTCGCGTAAAGAGTCATATACAGATTCTTTTGATTTTGAAGTATATCTAGCAAACGAACCTGACGAAACCGCAAATTTCGTCATCGTTGATGATGACGGCGATATTGAAAAAATGAATATCGAAGCAATTAAAGACAGGGCGGGTAGTTTTGATGATTTACCGTCCGCGGCAAAGGCGCTGTTACCAGCGCCTGAATATGAAGAAGTGCTAGTCGAGACAGTCAGTCTCGACGAAGAACAAGCTGAATATATAGTGGAAAGAGACGACGCGCCAAATCTTCGATTTTGGGGCCAAATTCTCGCCGATGCGACAAGCCGGGAACCGTACAATGATGGGGGAAGATGGCAGGAACTGACGCTATATAAAACGGTGGGCGGGAAATATGTTTGTTCTAAAGTGGATGTCTCGTGCTGGGTAGGAGAGCGTACTCGATACAAAGCGATAGTCTGTGAGAGCATAAGTGATGTCATTGAATTTTTCGGCAGGAGTTCGCTAGCAAAGGAACTGTATAGAAGAAAGATGAAATATTAGGGAGAAAAAAAATGGAAAAGTTAAGGAAAAAACAGAGAGAAGCTTGGCAAGAATATCTGATCGCGTGCATCCCCGGCGCGGGGGGCGAAAGAGAAAGGCTGCTGATGCTCGAAAGCGATGTCAAATCAGCGTTCAGAGAACTGACAAGCAAAGCGATATCA